>Ga0172367_10004176_pt1 | contig 18171 bp, 16 predicted proteins | sample Lak10m_FD_114542 | JGI IMG/M metagenome (GOLD analysis project Ga0172367, IMG submission 114542) | Freshwater microbial communities from Kabuno Bay, South-Kivu, Congo - kab_022012_10m | ecosystem: Environmental > Aquatic > Freshwater > Lake | place: Democratic Republic of the Congo: South-Kivu...
GCCGAAACAAAACAGATCCCTCCCATGTCCCTTTTGGTGACAAAGCGCGCTCATGAACTCAACCTCAGTGGCTCGTGGGCTTGAGAGACTCTCCCCCCGAATTTTTGAGAGGATACGAATTTTCTTCCAAAAATCCCATGTTTGCATTCCTGGGGAATTTAAACACAAAAAAAGAAATAAATAACTGGGTTGAAAAGTTGACTTCTCGAATTGTTATGAAGTACGACGACGAAATAGACGACTATGAAATCCTTCAAGAGATAATAGCTGATTATTATTTGAGTGGATAATATAGAAAGTAAAAAGTGACCGCCATCCGGCGGTCACTTTTTACTTTCCAATTTCTAATACAACGGAATTCTCGCGCCGTTGATCTTATCGGCGCCTTCGGAGAAGAGGTATTGCATGGAAGTGACAATGACCTCGGGGGTGGTGCCGGAGCCTTTGTTTTCTGTATCGATCGCCCGCACCTGGATGATGTTCGCCGTCACGTTTACATCTTTTAGTTCAGCGGCGAGGGCAAGAACCATGGTCTCCTGTGCCGATTTTGCGGCAGAGTACACACCAGAACGGGCAGGCGGATTGGCAACATCTGATTTGGAAATGACGATCACACGCCCCCAGCCGTTTTGAGAGAGCGGGGTTTCAAACGCCTTGAACAAATTAAAGGTGGTGCGGATATGCTGGTTGACCATGAAATCCAATTCATCGTTGGAGGTTTCGGTAAATGTTTTGCCGCCCACCCATCCGCCAACGAGGTGGAACAAAGCGTGGATCGAGCCAAATTTGGAGAGAGCCGCTTCGGCTGAGTCTTGAACCGTTTGCTCGTTGAGGAGGTCTACGGTTTGGGGAAGAATCCGCTCTGAGGGCAGGTTTAAATCACGGACGAGAGAATCCAATTTCTGTTGATCTCTGTCAAGCAGCACAAGATTATGCCCCATACCTGCGAAGGCTTTGGCGACCATACCGCCCAACACACCTGTTGCGCCAGTAATAACAATTACTTTATTCATCTTTTCTCCAAAAGCTCAGGCGGGGGCTAAGCCCCCGCCTGAGCAACATGTTATTCATAAAGCGCTTTGATCTGGTCTTCGGTCATGCCCTCTACAATGGGAGGGTCGCTTTGTTCGGGCAAATGCTGCCTGCCGTGAAAATCGATCATGTGACCCGATTTGGCAGCCTTGGTCTTAAGATAAAAGATATTGTGTTCATTGGTCGGCAAAATGTGCGGAAGGCGTTCGTTGATCTTCACACCGTGCTGCTCAAGCTGTGTGATCTTCTTTGGATTGTTGGTCATCAATTGGATGGACTGCACCTTGAGCGAATGAAGCATATGTGCCGCAACGGCATAATCACGTTCGTCATCACGGAAGCCAAGTGCGAGATTCGCCTCCACCGTATCGAGACCATTATCTTGCAGGGTGTAGGCGCGGATCTTGTTCGTCAGCCCAATGCCGCGCCCTTCCTGGCGCAGATACAAAACCATGCCGCGTTCCATGCCGCCGATTTTTTTCAGCGCCGCTTCAAGCTGGTCGCGGCAGTCACAGCGCAATGAGCCGATGGCATCTCCGGTTAAACATTCCGAGTGCAAGCGCACAGGCACATCCCCTGCGCCGATCACATCACCTTTGATGATGGCAACGTGTTCCTTATCATCCTTGTTATTTGAGAACGCCACAATATGAAAATCACCGAAGCGCGTGGGCAGTTCAGCCATCGCTTCGATGTGAACACACACGTGGTCTTCGCCGTAGCCTTCGCACTCGTGGCAGCAATCTTCTTCCAATAAAATTTGAATCTTTTCATGCATAGAGGTAGTCATAATAATTATTCTCCAATTCAAGTACAGCCCCCCCGCGGGGCGGCTATTACTTCTAAAACTTATACTTTAATAACACGCCGCCATCCCATTGTTCCACATCTGCAAGCCGCATTTGCAATGCCTGCTCACGTGGAACGCCAAGCCCATCGGCGGGGGTGGGAGCCATGGCGCCGCCAAAGATCATGGGGGCAATGTAGAGCATCAATTCATCCACAAGCCCAAGGCGCATGAGTTCAAAATTGATCGTACCGCCGCCTTCCACCATCAAGTGATCCACGCCCAACTTTTTTAATGTCAGCATCATATTGTTCAAGTTGACACGCGGAGTTTCTTCAACAAAAACTTCAACACCCAGCGCACGCAATTGCTCGATCTGGCTATTAGATGTTTGTGATGTTGTAAGTATTACCTTGCGCGCTTCGCCAAAGGCAATGAAGTCAGATGATGGGGAAATATCTGCGCGAGTGGCAACCCCGATCTTTATGGGGTTGGGTGAACGCCCCTGCTGTATTCGCCCCTCACGCAGCGCTTCACTCTTAACCGTGAGTTTGGGCGCTTCTCCCAAAAGTGTCTTTCCGCCGACAAGGATTCCATCTGCCGCAGCGCGCAACTCATCCACTCGTTGTTTATCACGCTGCGAAGAGATCGCCGCGCCCTTGCGTTCAAAGGTGTCAATTTTTCCGTCTGCCGTCATGGCAACGTTGATGAAGGTGTAGGGTCTGTTCATGATCTGATGATTCTATGCCATCCCTTCGGGATTTTGAATATCGGAAATAATCTTCTAGAATACTTTCACCCCTTCGGGGTTTATAAGCAGAAGAACATTTTCGCCTAACCTGCGCCAATCTCTTGGGATAAAAATCCCAAAGGAATGAAATGATTCTAGTTTGCGGTGAGGCGTAGTTTCAACCCCGAAGGGGTGTCATTGTGATTTGATCTGAGCTAATACTCGCCCAAAAAGTATTGTGAGATCAGCGAGTTGTAATTTACGGCAATGGTCTCACGCGCAAGAGCGAAAAAGTCTGCGCTGGTGGCATGACCGTGTGCGTAGCGTTCGGCGTAGGCTTTGATGAATTTGGAGAAATTGCCGTAGCCCATCAGCTCGCGCATATCATCGAGAAAAAGAGCGCCGCGAAAATACACAGCGTTGGTATAGGCTCGGAAGGAATTGTAGTCATAGATCGCGCCATCCACATTGCCGGTGGGTTTGAAGTAATTGATACGGAACTGCCACCACCAACTGATATTGGCGGGGTAGTTGTTCTCGAAAAAGATGCGTTCACTGTAGGTGGCAAGGGCTTCATCCAACCAGGGTTCAAAGGCATGGTCGCTGCCCACAAGGCTGAACCACCATTGATGGGCGATCTCATGCACGCCGATGACGGTTAAATTGCTGCGGGCTGTACCGTTGTATTCCTTGTAAAAGTCGGTGGAGAGAAAGACCAGCCCATCATATTCCATGCCGTCGCCCATATCGGTTTGGACAATGGACAGGGTTTGGTGCGGGTAGGGCGCGAATTGGGCTGAATAGGTTTGGAGAGCCTGACTGGCGTATGTGAGCAGGTCGTCGCCTGCTTCTTCAAATCCGCTGAAATAGTATGAGCGGATGTTGATATTGCCGAGCACGGTCTCGTTGACGATGAATTCATCACTGGCAGAGAGGACGAGGGTACGCGCACCATACAGGCGGTAACGCGTCCATTCGCCGTTGGCTTCGGGAGAGGCGCCCAAAGCGAGGATCACACCCGGGTCGGTTTTAATATTCAGTTCAATATCGGCGGCATCGTAAACAAGATGCTCGCCCCACGGGTTTGGGTCGTGCAAAACCCAGCCGCCGTTGTACGGCACGATGAAGGGATACCAGTCTACGAGGTTGATCTGGTTGAAGTCATAGCCGAAGACGTCGTCGGCTCCTTTTTTGGGAATGTTGAGCGTGAAGTTGAGGGTGATCGTGGCGGCAGCACTGGCAGGGATGGGTTGGTTGAGGGTGACGGTTAGTTTTTGTCCGCTGAACGTGTAGTTTGTGAGAGTGATTCCATCTTGTGCGATGGCGTTGAGTTTGAATGCGCCCGTGTGAATGTTCGGTTGGACGGAGAGAACGAGGTCGGAGAGCGCCGTGCCGGTGTTGTTGTAGTAGCGGATGGTCTGGTCGGCGGCGATGGTCTTGTTCTTGAAATCAAGCGTGGCGTTGAGGATGTAGTTTGGGCGCGAAGAAGTTGTCGGCGGGGGGGCGGCTTGGGTGGTTGTGGCAGGCACCGGCGAGGCGGGAGGCGGGGTTAACGTCAACGTGGCAGGTGTGAAGGGAGTGAACGTCTCGGTTGGGATCGGTGAAGCGGTGAAGGTGGGGAGAGGCGTATCGGTTTCTTCGATGGGTTGGAATGGGGTGTTTGTTACGGCGCTGTGTGTCGGCAGGATGAATTGAGAAAAGGGTAAGGGTGTAGGTGTTGCTTGTGCGGGTGCGGTGCAAGCAAAAAGAAGCAAGGCGAATAGAACGTAATGCGTAATTCGTAATGCGTGACGGGTCATTGGTAAACGCTGCGGAAGTATTGGTTGATGAGATCGGAGATGTCGGTTGCACCGGCATGGGTTTGTAAGATGCGGAAGAAGTCGTCTCCGGTGACGATCTTGCCGCGTCCCTGATTGAAGTAATCCTGAACGAAACGGAAGAAGGCTTCATCGCCGATGCGCTCGCGGACTTTTTCGAGGAAGTATGCGCCCTGACGATAAGTCGCACTGGTGTAAGGTTGAAACCCTTGACCCTCATAAATAGGAATATCCACAAATCCTTGCGGGTTATAAGCCGCAAGCCGATAGTACCACCACCATTGATCCAATAGATCGGGATGCGTTTTTTCGTAGTAAATTCGCTCCGAGTATGTGGACATCGTTTCGTCCAGCCATGGTTGGAGCGCTTGATCGTTGGCAACCTGCTCAAACCACCACTGGTGCGCGGTCTCGTGAACCGCAACTGTCGTCATAAGATTTGCATATGTCCCATCGTAAAGGTCATATGACCCCTTCGAGAGATAGAAAAATGCGGAGTACTCCATCCCGTCATTGAAATCTCCCATGACGATGGCAAGGGATTTGTGGGTATAAGGACCATACACCTGACTATATACTTGAAAAGATTCCAGCGTAGCCTGCAATGCTCCCTGACCCGCGCTTTCGTAAAAAGGAAAGTAGTAACTTGAAATTGTGACATCACCAATTTGAGTGCTGGAAACCTGAAAATCACGGCTGGCGGCGAGGGCAAAAGTCCGTGCAGAGGTGATGGTGTAGCGAGTGGAGCCATCTGCCTGGGGTTGGGGCACGCCGCTGGATGCGACAATGGGGGTAAGACCGGAAGGTGTGAAGGATAGGTTGACTTCGTAGTCGGCAGAGTCATACACCAGATGTTCGCCGTAATACCACGGGTCGTGAAGAATCCATTCGCCGTTGATGTTCGGCACGACAAAGGGATACCAGTTGACGAGGTTGAGTTGCCTGCTGGTGTAGCCGTAAATACGCGGACGGGATACGCTGGGGTCTTCCTGTTCGGCGAAGGGCAGGTTGAGCGAATATTGGAATTTTATTTCCACCATGCCGTTGGCTGGCAGTATGGAGACGAGCGGAATGTCGAGGCGCTGTCCATTGAGGGTGTAGTTGGTGACGGGCTGCCCGTCCACGGTGAGGCTGTTGAGTGTAAAACTTCCGTCCCATAAATTGGGGACAACCGCAATGACCAACGCGGTCAGTTGGTTGCCGGTCAGGTTCGGGTACAGAATGGTTTGATCCACAGTGATGGTTTTGGCATCGTAATCAATCAGGGTGTTGAGTGTGTATTGGGCACGTTCCAATGCAGGGAGCGGCGTGTTGGTAGGAAGCGGAGTTTCGGTAGGCGGCGCCGGTGTGTTTGTGGCGGGTAATTCTACAAAAGCCTCTTCGGTGGCGACAGGGCTTTCTGGTGTTTGCGGGGTCGAACAGGCAGAAAGGACAAAAATGACGGCAAGCCAGGAAAGGATGATCTTTTTATGATTTTGCATAAATGCAATTCTACCGCTTGTTAAAATGCCGTGAAAGGCATTGTGCAACAAGAAACATGGTTTTCGCAATGTCTTAAAACCTTAATGCGAAAAGCGCGAATAGAGCGAATTTCGCAAATTTGATTTCTTTTTCGCGTCATTCGCCTCATTTGCGACCTCCGCGTTAAGCCTTTGGGCAGTCTTTCAAGGTTGTCAATCTACTTTAAAAAAGCCTTGCTTCACTCCGTGTTTTCCGTGTACAAAAACCCTCCTACTTGATTAAGCAGGAGGGTGAAGGTGCTGGTAAAAAACGAATTGGGTTTAGCCTTCCAATTTCTTTTTCAAGGCGGCGAGGGCGGTATCGTAACCGGCTTTCATTTGGTTGCGCATCATATCTTCCATGCCGGGCATGGAGGGCATTCCAGGAACGGTGAGCATGGCTTCGGTCTGCAAGGTGACCTTGGTTCCACCGCCTGCCGCTTCGAGGATGTAGGTGCTGATCACATCGGAGGCGGGCGGTTTGGCAATGGTCTTCGTGCCAAAAATCTTGTTCTCTTCGTATGCGATCACTTCGGATGTGATCACGTTCACCGGTCCCATTGCGGCTTTGATGGTGGTGTTGATCCTGGTTCCGAGCTTGATCGGTCCATCGGCTTCGATGGCTGTGACGTATTCATTTTTCAATGCGTCCAAACTGGCTACATAAGCAAATATCTTCTCCGGTGAGGCATTGATGGTAATTGAGGTTTCAATAAGCGCCATTTCTATCTCCTTGTTCTATTTGTAAATTATTTTCTCATTATATGGATTTCAGTCCATATAACAATGAACCAACGGGGGATGTGGCACATGACCATTGGTACTATAAAAAAAGCTGACCATCCAGGGTCAGCTTTTTTATTATTTGGGGCTAGGCTTTTCTCAGTCTTTTCCAAATAAAGCCCAACAAAAAGAAAAGTGTGGCGGTCAGCACAATGGCGGAGCCGGAGACAATGTTGAAATAATAAGAGATGTATAACCCAATGACAGAAGACAATGCGCCGATCAATGCCGAGACGATCATCATGGGGGCAAGGCGGCGGGTAAGCAGGTAGGCGGTGGCAGCGGGAGTGACGAGCATGGCAGCGGCAAGGCTGACCCCCACCGTTTGCACGGAGACGACCACCGTCAACGCGAGCAGGACGAGCATGAGGTTTCGTAAAAATTCTGCCGGTAAACGCAGGGTCGCGGCAAGTACGGGGTCAAAGGAAATGACAAGGAACGGTTTATACAAAATCACCACCATAAGCAAAATAGCAAAACTCAAGCCGCCGATCAGCCACAGGTCACCGACACTGACGCCCAACACATTCCCGAATAGGATGTGCGATAAATCCACTGCGTAGGTCTGCATGGTGCTGATCAGCGCCACCCCCAACGACAATGCCGCAGCAAACAGGATGCCGATGGCTGTATCCTCCTTGACAGCGCCATCTTTGGTGAAAAAGCCGATAGTCAACGCAATGGCAATGGCAGCGGCGCCTGCCCCGATGAGCAGGTCATCTTTTAGGATGTAAGCAATTGCCACACCAGGAAGAATGGCATGAGCCATGGCGTCGCCAAGGAAAGCCATGCCGCGCAGCACGACATACGTTCCCATCACCGCACAAAGCATACCAACAACCACCGAGGCAGCAAGTCCGCGCTGCATGAATTCGTAGGTTAGTGGTTCGAGAAGCCAGTTCATTTCGCCTCACTTTCAGGCGGACAGCATTCATCCACTAACATCACCCCGTTCTCCATGACCAGCAATGAGTTACCAAATGCCTGTGCCAGGTTCTCTTTGGCAAATACATCTTGCGGTTTGCCAAATGCGATCAGGCGATGATTTAGCAAAAGCACATAATCAAAACGCGAACTGGCAAGGTTCAAGTCGTGAGTTGAAACGATCGCAGTCACTTCATGTTCCTGCAAGTGCTCCAACAGTTGCAGGGTCATCTCCTGCGTGGTCACATCCACGCCGGTGAAAGGTTCGTCCATTAAGAGGATGTGCGGCTCTTGCGCCAACGCACGGGCAAGAAATGCCCTTTGTTGCTGCCCGCCGGAAAGTTGCCCAATGGACCTTTGGGCAAGGTCGGCAATACCCATTTGCGAAAGGCTGGTTTGAACGCGTTGTTTATCGTACGATGAAGCCCGCTTAAGCCAGCCGATCTGAGAAAAGCGCCCCATCATCACCACATCCTCCACTGTGACGGGGAAACGCCAATCCACCTCTTCACGCTGGGGAACGTAGGCAACACAATCTTGATGAGAACCCAGCGGCTCACCATGAATAAAGATTTGCCCGCCTTGTAATGGGAGCAACCCAACCAATGCTTTAAAGAGCGTGGACTTTCCTGCACCATTCGGACCAACGACCGCGACACGCGACCCGTGCGGGATCTGAAAACTCAGGTCACGCAGGATGGTCTTGTCGCCGTAGCCGATGCTTATATTTTTTACTTCGAGCCGATGAGGTATATGTGACATATGTATTTTCGATCTATGATCTGAGATTTACAATAGGCAAAACCCAATGAAAATCTTTTTCATTAAGAACTCCTAAATTTTTTAATATTTATTTACAACTCGAACATACACCAAAAAGTTGCAGCCAATGTTCATGGATCTGATAACCGGTCTTTTGAGCAATGGCAGTTGTAAGCGCATCAAGATCGTCACCTTCAAAAAATGCCACCTTTCCACATTGCTCGCACAACAAAAGGTGCTGATGCCCCATGCCAGACGAGATGAAAGCCTGACAACCCGCAGGTTGGTGAACCCGCTGAATAAGGTGTTGTTCTTCAAGTTTTTCAAGCGTACGATACACAGTAACCAACCCCAACGCCCGATATTTCTTGCGGGCAATCTCGTACACTTGTGCCGGGGTGAGCGCATGTACCGACCCAAAGACCGTGAATACCACAGCCCGCCGCGCCGCGGTGATTCGGTAACCATTGTCCTGTAATTGTTGCAGCCAGTTTTCAGCGGACATAAAATATATTCCCTTTATTGAAAATCATTTTCAATAGTATAAGAGCAAAAAATAAGGGTGTCAAGAAAAAAAGAGCACCCATATCAGGGTGCTCACCAGAGTTTAAACCTTACCGCTTTCTTTAAGATATTTTTCTTTGTTTGCCGATCTTGCGGTCTTACCGCTGGAGGTCTTGAGAATCCATTTATCATCCACCACTTTGACATGACGCAGCGCGATGGCGGAACTCTTCGTCACATGCTTGCGGATGGCGTCCGCTATCGCCTCCATCTCCGACGGGACGGTTGATTCTGCTTCGGCGATGATGACGACTTCCTCGGTGCCTTCTTCTTCGTCATACATGCCGAAGGCGACAACTCGTCCTTTGTGGACGCCGTCCACTTCACTGGCAAGCGACTCTAAATCTTGCGGGTACACGTTCTTGCCGCCGACGATGATGAGGTCTTTCTTGCGTCCTGAAACGTATAACTCGCCATCGGCGATGTAGCCATAGTCGCCAGTGAGATACCAGCCACTCTTAACAATGCTCCCGCTGCCGTCCTCGGCGGCGGGGAAAGTGCCCGGCATGGGTACGCCGCCTTGAGCAGGTAGGTTCTTAATAGCGGACTCAGTCGCATCGGGGCGGTTGAAGTATTCGGTGAGCATACAGTCGCTTTGCACGGCGATCTCGCCCACTGCCCGATCTGGCAGGTCGTTGAACGATTCGTCCACAATGCGGATTTTTACATTAGGTAGAGGATGCCCGGACGAGGTCATCTTCATGGAGGGCGAATCAGCTACGGGCGGAGTCGCGAGGCGTTGAGTCATAAAGGTCTCGCGGTCGATCTCATCCACGGCAGGAGTCCCATCCAACGGGCTTTGAGTTACGGCAAAGACATTCTCCGCCATGGCATAGCTAGTTTGCAAAGCAGATTTTTTCAAGCCGTATGCCGAAAATTTCTCGTAGAAAATATCGTGGCTTTCGACGTGGACTGGCTCGGAGCAGTTGATGATGGCGCGCCATGATGAGAGGTCTACATTTTCAAGATTACGCTCGCGGATTTTGTGCGCACAAAAGTTGTAGGCGAAATTCGGCAGCCAGGTGAGTGTGCCTTTGTATTGCGAAACGGCTTGATGCAGTTTGTACGGCGCGCGCACCCAATCAAACGGCGACATGTTGACGAGCGGAATGCGCAACAGCACAGGCATGAGGAAGCAAGCGATGAAGCCCATGTCGTGATACAGCGGCAACCACGAAATGACAACGTCGCTGGCGGGGTCGATGCGCAGGGTTTGGCTGTAGGCGTTGAGTTGGTTGAGCACGGCGCGATGCGAAAGAGCCACACCTTTTTGCAAACCGGTCGTGCCAGAGGAATGTTGCAGGACGGCGACATCTTCGGGCGATGATTTGAATCCTTGCAGGGTATCGAAGTTCAGTTCGGTCTCGGCTTCGATGGTGCTTGTGAGAATTACATGTTTAACCGAATCACCTTCGATGAGTGCGCTGCGGACTTCCGCTTCGAACTCAGGGTAGGTGACGATGGTGGTCGGCTTGGTGATGGAGATAAGCGAAGCAAGGTCGGCGCGATATTTTTCAGGCGCAAGCTTCTCGGTGAGGAACGGCATGATGGAGGGAATCGCACCGTGGAGGATTGCGCCCCAAAAGGCATAGACCAAATCCTCGCCGTGTTGTTGGATGAGGATGACCACTTCACCGGGTTTGATTCCTTCGCGGGCGTAGGTCAATGCAAAACGATTCGCGCCGTGGATCAGGTCGCGATAGGTAAGAGGCTTATCCGCTTGACCGGCGTGCTGCAAGATGATGCTGTCCTTGTCGGGGACTTCTTGATAGGAGCGTTGGAGGAGGTTAGGGAGTGTGGTCATTAAATGCAGAATGCGAAATGAAGAATGCAGAATATGAAATTTACTGGCGTGAAGCGATTAGGCTGGCGAGTTGTTCCAGATTGTCAAATGTCTCTGCATTCAATTCGGTATCTTCAACGCGGACGCCGAAGGTATCTTCGATGAAGAGCGCCAAGTCCATCAGGCTGAACGAGTCGATCAATCCGCTCGAGATGAGGGCTTCATCCGCGGCGATGACTTTGCTCGGTTGTTTGAGAATTTTTTCTGCTATGAATTTTGCGATAGGGGAGATGATTTCAGTTGCCATGAGTTGTTTCCTTTTCGTAGTTTATTGTCATTGCGAGGAGGGTGATCTTTCCGACGAAGCAATCCTGTGAGAAAGTTTGGAGATTGCTTCGCCGCAAAATGAAAGTACGCGGCTCGCAATGACGGAATTATTTTTTTACTGTTCTTGTAAACCTTGCCGTACAGAGTCCAACGCTTGCAAAGCCGTGAGGTTACGCCAGGGCCAGCCACTGAGCATGTTCTTGGGCTTATCAAAGAAATTGCGCGAGAACGAAAGGTGGAAGCCGTCGTTCAATTCAGTGGAATGACCTTGGTTGGGCAGAGGCTGAAGAGCCGTCCAAAGATTCCACAAGGGAATGTCGTATTCTACGGCAATTTCCGCGATTTCGGCGTTAATGCTGTGGTCGCCTTCGAGGTTGTCGCCTTTGGTAGCAAGAATCGGCACCACGCCCTGTTCAATGGAATATTCAATGATCTGGCGCATGTACTTGCCATAATCATCGGCGGGGCGGTCGCTGAAGTTGGTCTCCAAGCTGATGATGGCAATGCTGGGATTGTGCAAACGGAACTCACACGCAATCGGGTTTTCGCCTTTTTCACATTGCTTCGGGTCGGCTCGCAACGGAGTCAGAATTGCCGCTACATTATAGCCATCTCGCATTGCCAAGCTGGTACGTGAGAATGAACCTTCGTAATAATCGATCGTCTCTTGCAGAGACGCATACTCGCCGAGGCTGTATGCGCCTTCGTTATCAAAGTCTACTAAATAAAAACCAGTGTTGGTTTGGCAATCACCAACTTTGGAAAAATGCTTTGGGTCGCGTCCCATTGCCAGTCCGCGCGCATAGATTTCTCTTGCGGTGTCGGTTACTTCGGGAACGATGGGCAACGTCATCCACTCATCGGGTGCAAGTGTGGGACGCGGTGTCGGCGCGGATTCTTCAGTGGCGGCTGTCACTTCTTCTGTCACGGCTTCTGTCGCTTCGGGAGTGGATGTGGATTGGCTTTCAGGTTGAGAAGTTGCTGTGGGGGCTGTTGTACAAGCCGTAAGCAACATGATAGATAAAAGAAAAATTTGTCGTGCTTTCATTTGGCTCCTGATTAGTTATGTCATTGCGAGGGCGCTCTTGTTCTTCGCCCGAAGCAATCCCATGGTTACAAGGAGGTTGCTTCGTCGGGGAGAGCACCCTCCTCGCAACGACATGAATTTATTTACAATTTTCAAGAATATACGGCGCGAGTACATCCGCCAGCAAATTCTCTCCCGCAGGCGTGAGATGAATGGCGCTGTTGGTGAATTCATTCGCGGGCACAACGTTCCACAAATCCACATATGTCCAACCGTTGCCATGGCTCAATGAAGTCATGATCTCGCGGTAATCGTCATACGCCCAGCGGGGATAGAAAAAATTATAGCGGATGTCGCTGTTCGCGCCCGAACTTATTAACATCGGCTCATTTACCAACAGCATGGGTGTTTCGCCAACCACGCGATAGCCCGTCTCCAATGCGTTCAACGCAAGCTCATCTTCACTCAAAGGCGCGGTCAGGTCGTGATAACTTTCGTCCGCTTCAAAATCGGTTTGCGCCTTTTCATAATCAGATGGATAGACCTGGTCAATGCCCGTAGCAGACCACATCACACCATAAATTTGCAAGCGGAAAAAGTCCGCCCACGAGCGACGGTTGCCAACGAAAGTTTTCTGCCAGAAAGATTCGACTTCGAAATTGGGATCGTCCGCCTCGACTCTTAACTGGTAGCTGGTTGCCAGTTCCCGAACCTTTTCTTCATTGTTAGCCACCAGCGGCGTGGACGTTTGCTTCTCCAGCGGGAACGCATCTAGCGTGGTCATCCAAATGACGAGGTTGGGGTCATAGTCCATTGCATACGAAAGCAGCATCACATCTTTTGTCAGAGAGATGGTCGGATACCCCAAGTTATACGCGCGGATATTTTTTCCGCAGGCGTTGAGGTTATCCGCGTTGAGTTGCCCAGCCAGTGTTTCTTCGGGTTTGAGCAAGGTTCCCCACACAGATGAATCGCCCACGATGATGACGCGGAATTCATCGTGGGCTTTAGGCGTGCCTGTGATGACATGCGAGGCAAACATCGCGTCGAGGTCGAAGAGGCTGAGGTTGTACGATTGCTTGGGGTTCTCACCAAAGGGCAATCGCTCCCGCCCTGGGTAGAGGATATTGTATAGCGAGAATCGTCCAACCCCCGGCTGCCATGCGGCGATGACGAGGTTGAAGAGGATGAATAAGAGCAGTCCCTTGATGAGGACGTTGAGAGGTTTGATTTCTTGGCTCATGATTTTGGTTTGAATAAATAACTCCAAAGGAGTGGCATTTTTATAGAAAACGGGCGATGGTGTTTCAACCCCGAAGGGGTGTCATTGGTTTGGTAGCTATGTCATCCTTTCGGGATTTGGAATGCTGAATTGCGCAATTCTACAATCATTCCATCCCTTCGGGATTGTCTTTTGTAGGGCGGGTTTGCAACCCGCCGTGTGTTTTATTGATAACGAGTGTCAGGCTAAAAGCCTGACCTACGCTTCCGTCATTGCGAGGGCGGCGCTCTTCCGCCCGAAGCAATCTCATGATTAGCTCATAAGATTGCTTCGCCGCGAAGTACAAGAGCGCGGCTCGCAATGACGGAGTTAGTAAACTCCAAACAATTTCAAAATGACTTGCCATGAAACAGCAGGCGATGATAATGCAAAGAATATCCAGCCGATTGCTACGAAGTGGAAGGTGAGCAAGATACCGCTGACGTTGAGCACAGTTTGTCTTATGGATGTGGTTGCCCAAGCGGCGGACTTTGCTTTGGTCATATCATTCCAGCGGTTGTGGATGAAGAGTCCCAGCCCGTGCCACAAGCCCCAGAGGGTGAAGTTCCACGTCACGCCGTGCCAAAAGCCGATGAGGAGCATGGTGGCGACTTGGGTTAGTAGGATCATCATCGGGATGGACATCGGTTTTTGCCAAGACCTGAGCCAGCGGGTGATGGGATTAAAGAAGTAAGCGCGGAACCACTGGGTGAGAGTCATGTGCCAGTTGTTCCAGAATTGAGTCAGGTTGGGTTTGAGGTAAGGCGAGGCGAAGTTCTCGGGCAGTTTGATTCCGAGCAGTTGCGCGATACCGAGAGCAATGTCGGTGTAGCCGCTAAAGTCGAAGTAGATCTGGAAGGCGTAGGCGTAGACGATGACCCACATCCAAAGCGTGGAGGTGACTTGGGTTGCGTTTGCCTCGTTCAGGGCGATGAGTGCTAAAGCGTCGGCGATGACGAATTTTTTGAACAAGCCGAGGATCAGGCGTTGACCTGCTGGGAAAACTGTTCCGTTTAACCACGAAGACTCGAAGGCTCGAAGCCACAAAGATTTTTCACTTTGAGTCTTAGCGTCTTTGTGACTTTGTGGTGAAGGAACGGTTCGTAAGTCTTTGATAAAACGTTCGAGGCGGTCAATGGGACCGGCAGTGAAGGCGGGGAAGAAGATGACGTAGGTGATGAATTCGCCCACGTCTACGGAGGGGAAGCGACCCGATTGTTTATCTCGAATGGTGTGGATGAGACGGAAGGCGACGTAGGAAAATCCCAGCCATGCGAAATCCGTAATGCGTGATGCGTAAACATTTTGCCCGCTTAGTGAGCGAAGGAAGTACACCGTCCAGTAGGTGAGGGTGGGAATTTTCAGGAGGAGAAAAAGCCCGATGGTTAGAAGCAGACCCACCGTTAAGAAAGAAGCGCTGAAACGCGTCAGACGAGATAAAACTATCAGTGTCAGTCCTGTCACCAATAAGATAAGGAGAGTCGTTTCGAGTTGTGGCGGGCGCGAGGCGGTAAAGAATTGAAGTTGGGGAACGAAGCGGGTGAGATTGAGTAAAAGAACAACGCTGGCAACAATGAGAAGGATGATTATGTTTTTGCGCTGTTTGCGGGTTTCGTCGTCGGCGGTGATGAACCAGGTGAGGACGACGAGCACGAGCGTGGCGACGGGCGTGAAGAAGTCGGCGCCGCGGATGGGGAGGGCGGGTTGCAGCCAGAAGATGACGACGACGCTGGCGATGAGCATGAACCACGTCCTGCCATGGTTGCGGAAGATCGTTGCCCAGAGGAGCGAGGCGGCGGCGAGAATCAGGATATTTTCAAGCGCCATTTAGAAGCCTTGATAGATCCACGTCGGGCTCGAGTCTGCGGTGAAGATGACGAGGGCGATGAGGATGAGACAGAAGAGGAGGGCGAGGAGGTTTTCGCGGGTTAGTAGGTGTTTCATTTTTAAACACAAAGGACACGAAGTACACAAAGGTTTAAGGCTTTTTCCTTAGTGCCCTTTGTGTACTTCGTGTTTAATTGCTCTTAACGCACTCCGCAGACGAGCCAGTTGCCGTCTTGTTCGATGACTTCGTAGGTGCGGTCGGCGAGGTCGAGGGATTGGGGTTCGCCGTTGTAGCTCATGTTCAACATGCCGGTGCAGTCGACGAGAGTCTTGTCGCCGTCGGTACCGGATTCGGCGCAGGACATTCCGTCTACGGTGACTTCGACGAGGGCGAATGAGTCGAGTTCGATCAGGGCGTCATCTTCCCAGTCGGCGCAGGAGTTGGAGATGAGGGTGGCTTGGTCTTTGCTTGCAAGGGCGGTGATGTAACCTTCGACGGCGGTTGTCGCTCCGCCCGAAGCGGATGCTCCGCAGGCGGAAAGAAGAATGCTCAAAGCGAGCATGAGTATGGTGAGTTTGGTACGCAAGGGTTCCTCCATGATTTGGGTCAAACGATTGCGGATTATAGCATGGGGAAAGAGAAGGGAATCCACGAAGAGCGCGAAGTAAAACCTTCGTGTTGCTTCGTGCTCTTCGTGGATAAAATTTCTTGAAAATCCCTTGACTCATTCCCCGCCCCGGCATAGAATACTGCCCATCATGAAATACGCGCTCAAGCACCACCATCATCACATTCAGCCCCCGCATGGTCGGGAGGTTTATGTGCGCGTACCTGTGACTAAATAGCAGATACCCATACTTCACCTCATCAAGCCCCGACCCTGCGTCGGGGTTTTTTGTTACCCAAGAGCGGACGACAGACCGCAGACGACGGACGATAGAAGCCCGTCCATGGTCCATGGTCAATCGTCCATCGTCAACTAACTACCAACTGTCAACTGTCAACTATCAACCACTAACCACCAACCAAAAGGAACTTAAATGACCCAATCCCTCCGTCTCTCCCTTCCCTCCAAAGGACGCCTCATGGACGACTCGCTCGACTTCCTCGCCGAGTGCGGACTCTCCGTGCAGAAACTCAACCCGCGTCAGTATCAGGCGAAGATGCCCGCCCTGCCCGAGTTGACTGTCCTCTTTCAACGCCCAGGTGACATCGTCGTCAGCGTCCGCCAGGGCAGCGTGGACTTTGGCATCACAGGCATCGACGTGCTCGAAGAAAATCGCGGCGACAACGGTGAGATCATCGTCCTGCATGATGAACTCGGCTATGGCGGCTGTGTACTCATGCTTGCCGTCCCCGAAGCGTGGACAGATGTCACTGACATTCCATCATTGAAAAAGTATGTGACGAGTCTCAATCGTCCGCTGAGAGTGGCTACCAAATTCCCCGTCCTCACCGAACGTTTTCTCAAGGCGCAGAACATTCCGCACACGCTCATCACCGCCGAAGGGACGCTCGAAACCGCGCCCACCATCGGCTATGCCGACATCATCTCCGATCTTGTTTCATCGGGTCAAACCCTGCAAGACAATCGTCTGCGCGCGCTGCGCGATGGAGTCATCCAAGCCTCGCAAGCCGCGCTCATTGCAAACCGCAAAGCCTTGCAAACAAATCCGCAAGCGCTCGAGATGGCGCGTCGCTTGCTCGAGTATATCGAGGCGCACATGCGGGCGAAGGAAAATCTTCTGGTCATTGCGAACATGCGCGGGCGGAGTCCCGAAGCGATCGCATCCAAACTATTTGAAGAAACATCGGTGGGCGGTTTGCAAGGTCCCACCGTCAGCCCCATCATCACGCGCGAACCGAATCAAGATTGGCACTCCGTCACCGTCGTCGTGCCGCGCAAACGCCTGCCGCAAGCCATCAGCGAATTGCGCGCCATCGGCGGCAGCGGCATCATCGTCTCGCCTGTCACGTACATCTTCGAAGAAGAGCCGCCGCGCTACACCGCCATGCTCACGGCTCTCAAAACCAGTAATTAGTAATTGGTAATTACCAGTTACCAATTACTAATCTCGAAAGGACTTGCTATGTTCAAGCAATATGATTCTCAAACCGCACGCCAAACCATTCTCAAACGAACGCCGCCCGATGAGTTTCCCGTCAGCGCGCGCGTGATGGACAACATCGAAAAACTTTTTGGTGAACGTCTGACCGCCGAAGCCGCCGTGACTCGCATTTTGAAAGATGTGCGGACTCGTGGTGATGCCGCTCTGCAAGATTGGACAAAGCGCCTCGATTCTCTGGACCTCAAACCTGCTCCTGTTTCGACGGCTTTGATTCAGTCCGCGCTTGATTCGATCTCGCCTGCGCAACGTGATGCACTTGAAAAAGCTGCTGCCCGCGTCGAAGCCTTCCATAAAAAACAACCGCTCACCTCATGGTTCACCAACGACCTCGGCGGCACCGTCGGGCAGGTCATCCGTCCGATTCAACGCGTCGGCTTATATGTCCCTGGCGGCACGGCTCCGCTTCCTTCAACAGTGTTGATGAGCGCCATCCCTGCAAAAGTTGCAGGCGTGAAAGAGATCGTTGTCATCACTCCTCCTTCGCTCAAGCCGCCGTCCTCGGCGGCGGGGAAAGTGCCCAGCATGGGTACGCCGCCTGAGCAATATTTAATCAATCCCATCATCCTCGCTGCCTGTGCCGTCGCAGGCGTGGACGAAGTCTATGCCATTGGTGGTGCGCAAGCCATTGCCGCACTTGCATACGGCACCGAAACCATCCGCCCCGTTGACAAAATTTTCGGACCTGGCAATCTCTTCGTCACATTAGCCAAGCGACAAGTCTACGGCGTGGTCGGCATTGACGGGTTGGCAGGTCCCACCGAAACCGTGGTCATCGCCGATGATTCAGCAAATCCAAGTTGGGTCGCGGCTGACTTGCTTGCCCAAGCCGAACATGATTTGCTCGCCTCTGCCATTCTTCTCACTCCCTCGCAAACCCTCATTCAAAAAGTCCAAGCCGAAGTTGCGAATCAGATCGAA
>Ga0172367_10004177_pt1 | contig 18169 bp, 19 predicted proteins | sample Lak10m_FD_114542 | JGI IMG/M metagenome (GOLD analysis project Ga0172367, IMG submission 114542) | Freshwater microbial communities from Kabuno Bay, South-Kivu, Congo - kab_022012_10m | ecosystem: Environmental > Aquatic > Freshwater > Lake | place: Democratic Republic of the Congo: South-Kivu...
ACAAATATTTCATATCCTGAGGTCTCATTCCATCACACTGAGGCCTCTCAAAAATGCAGGGCATGTTCCGCATTCACCACCTTTCGATCCTGTCGACCCTCCGTTTTCCCTTGCTGGTGTTTTTGGCCGCCGGGTTGTTCATCCAGGGTTTGCAGGTTCAGCCTGAATCGGCGGCTCGTACGCTGGCGGTCAATCGTTATGAATCCATACTGGGAGATGTCCTGATTTCCCTGGCACTGGGGCAAGGGGGAACGGCCCTGCAACAATTATCCACCCTGCCCGGCCTGCCGCAAGGCGGGCTGGCGGGTTTCAGGCTGGACGAATGGTCTGAACGGGGAACACTGGCCGTCCGGCAAGCCGCCCAGGCCAGTCCGGATACCGACAGGACGACCCGGCTCCAGGCCATGGAGGGTATCACCGTGTGGATCACCGGCGTGCATCAACAATACCCCTCTGTCGATGAGACGACGTGTGCCCTTTCCCTGGATCGCTTGCCGCAGGCGTTGACCCGATCCGTAGCACTACTGGAACGCGCTATCCGTCCGGGCGGCAAATTTCAGGCCGGTAGCCCGGAATGGATGGAACTGCACATCAAGGCCGGGGCCTTTGCGGCCAGTCTGGCCGATATCGAAACCGCAATCGGGTCGGTTTGTGACCGGTCTGAAGACAATCCACTCACCCGGGCCATCACCGAATCCATACCCCGTTACCTAGAGGCCGCACGTAACGGTTACGCCAGCCTGCTGGCCCGAACCGATAATGTCGATGCAATGGAACGGGTGCGTTTGCACGACATCGCAGTGACCGAGGCCTCCCTGGCCTGGAAACGGCTCTTTGAAGCCCGCACAGCCGTGCTGCAAAACCGGATGGAGGGACTGCAAACACAGAAGAACCTCTACCTTGCGGGTCTGCTCCTGTCAGCCGCGCTGGCCCTGGCGATGCTGCCGGGGGTATGGGGAAGACCGTCGTCCAGCCAGCCCCTCCTCTATCCGCTAACCCGCTTCATTGAAGAACTGGCCCGGGGCGAGAACACGTCCGTGCGGGGACTGGACGAGCGGCTTGGAGATACCGGACCGCTGCTCGAGGCAGCTGAATCACTGCGGATCCGCATGAATGAACTCTCACTCCGCCTGAGTGAGTATATGGCCACCACCCGCACGGCTGGATCGCAGATCACCCACGCCATCAACGAGCAAATGGCTACCTCCATTGAAACCTCCTCATCGGTAGCCGAAATTACCGCCACCATGGAGGAATTGTCAGCCTCTTCCACCCAGATTGCCGAGCATTCCCACTCGGTGGTGGACATCGCCAACCAGACCTGGGAAGGCAGTAAAAAAGGCTTTGAAGCCATGCAGTTGCTGATGGACAAAATGGGTGACATCCGCGACGACAACCAGAAAAGCCTGAATGAGATCCTGGGCCTGGGCGGTATGTCCAAGGAGATCAGCCAAATCATGAAAATCATCACGTCCGTGGCCGATCAAACCAAACTGATCGCCTTCAACGCCGCCCTTGAAGCCGCCAGTGCCGGTGAATCCGGTCGCCGTTTCGGTGTGGTCGCGGCAGAGATACGCCGCCTGGCCGACAGTGTGACCGATTCAACCGGTGAAATCGAAACCAAGGTCAACCAGATCCAGGATTCGATCAGTCATCTGGTGGTGGTATCCGAGAAAGGGGCCAGCGGCATCGATGCAGGGCTGTCTGCCTCCATTACCGCCGGCAGCATGTTGAGTGACCTGGTCGATGCCGCCCGGCAAACCGCCTCGGCCGCCAAACAGATATCGTTATCCACCCAGCAACAAAAAACGGCCAGTAACCAGGTGGTGGTGGCCTTGCGGGAAATCGCTTCGGCCAGCAGCCAGACCGGCCAGTCGATCAAGCGTATCGCCGGGATCAGCGAGGAACTGGTTCACCTGACCGATAGCCTCGAAAGCCGGTTGAGTGAGGCGAACACCACAGACATCAGCGCGGATTCCGTTCCGGCAGAGGTCGCATGAGCCAGTTCGGGGGAGGACGCATTCGGGTATTGCTGGTCGATGACAGCGCGGTAGCACGCCTGGTGCTGCACGCCATTTTTGAAACGGATAGCGCGTTTGAAGTCGTGGGTGAAGCGGCGCACGGTCTGGAGGCCATCGCCCTGACCGAACGCCTGCGGCCTGATCTCATCACCATGGATCTGGAAATGCCCCTCATGAACGGGCCGGATGCCATTGAAGAAATCATGGTTCGCTGTGCGACACCCATCCTGGTGGTCAGCAGCCTGGTCACGGCCCAGAGTGCTTATGCTGCCATCATGCGGGGGGCGGTCGATGTGGCACACAAACCTGAACCTGACTCACTTGACATGGCCGAGTTTCTTGAAAAGGCCCGACTGGTATCGCGCATTCCCGCCATCTGTCGGGGGCGACTGGCAAAAAAAACAGATCCCCAAGACCCGTCTCCCTGCCCTCTCAAACCGACAGCCTCTCCCGGAGTACAGGCGATGCCTGACGAGCTTCCGGTGTTCGCCATCGCCTGTTCCACCGGTGGACCGCAGGCACTGGCCTACATTCTGGCACGATTGCCCCGCTCCTTTGGCAGTACCATCCTGATTGCCCAGCATATCTCGGATGGCTTTGCCGCCGGCATGGTCGACTGGCTGGCGACCCTCTCCGGTTTGCCGATCCATCTGGCCCGGGCTGGCGAAGTCATCAAACCGGCTACCATTTACCTTTCACCTTCGGAAAGCCACCTGGTGGCCTTGCCGAACGGGTATCTGGGGTTGCAGGAACGCGGCGAAAAAGACATTTTTCATCCCAGTTGCGATGCCCTGTTGTCCAGCGTGGCGGCGATCTACGGGATTCACAGTGTGGGGATCATCCTGTCCGGCATGGGCGATGACGGGGTGAAAGGCATGGAAAAAATATTCAATGCCGGGGGCAGAACCCTGGCCCAGGATGAATTTTCCTCCGTTATTTTCGGCATGAACCGGATTGCCATCGAGAAACGGGTGGTTCAGCGGGTGCTTTCACTCGAAGATTTACCGAAGGTCATGCTCGCCATGGCGCAAAACCGGGCCGACACCCACGCCGTTCAGCCACTCGATACGGTTCTGTCACGGCCATGCCCCTGAATATCGAATTATTCCCCTTCAAAACCCTGATCAAACAGCGATACGGGTTGATGTTCGACGGATTGGGTGAGGCAAATCTTCAGCGTGCCATCCATGAACGCCTGACGACGCTCAGCCTGAATGCCGCGCCGGATTACCTGGCCCTGATCCGGCAGGATCAGTCCGAGTTCAATGAACTGGTTTCCCTGCTGACCATCAACGAAACCTATTTTTTCCGCGATCCGGGGCAATGGACGTTTCTGGTCGAGCGACTCATCCCCAAACTCCTGGCCCGGCATCAACCGCCGATCCGCATCCTGAGCTTCGGTTGCTCGACCGGCGAAGAACCGTATTCCCTCATCCTCTCGCTGGTTGAAAAGTACGGGGCGGTGACAGAACAGCTTTTCTCCATCCTGGCGGTGGATATCGATCATCGGGCACTGGCCAGAGCCGCCGGTGCCACCTATGGCGCGTTTTCGTTCCGGGATTTCCCCGATTCACTCAAAGTGCGATATTTCACACCGACGGTCAACGGGCTTCATTTGCTGGATCCGCAAATCAGCAAACAGGTGCTGTTCCTTCAACACAACATCCTGACCGACCCCTTTCCGGACGAACTGAACCCGCTCGATATTGTGCTGTACCGCAATGTTTCGATTTATTTTGATGCCACTACCCGACACCTGATCCAGCAGCGTATCCATTCGGCGCTGAAAACCCCGGGTTATCTGCTTACGGCGACGACGGAAACACTGGCCAACGATTTTGGGGTATTCCGGTTGCTGGAAGAAGAGGGCCAGTTTTATTTTGCCAAGGAACCGGATGATCCCGTCCCTACCCTTCCGGTTAAACGCCTGCATCCATCACGCCGCTCACGGGATACCGTTTCCCCACCGCCTGGTGCGGTTACCGCCGCCGCCCAACCGCAAGCCGCCTCACCGGATGCCATCAAACGCCTGATACGTACCAAAAACCATGCAGCCGCCCGCCAGATCATTGCCGACTTGCGCCAGCAGCATCCGAATGATTTGCATCTTCTGATACTGGAAGGCTGTGTACGTCTGCATCAAATGGATTTATCCGCCGCCGAGGCACTGGCCCGATTGGCGGTGGAACGTAATATGTGGTCGACGGAAGCCCTGGTTTTGCTTGGCCTGATCGAAAATCACCGCAACAACAAGGTTGAGGCCACCCGCTGGTTCAGACAGGCGATTTACTCCCGGCACGAGTGCTGGCCGGCCCACTACTATCTGGGCGAACTGTATCGCGCCAGTGGCAAGCCGGATCTGTCTACCATGGAATTCCGGATTGCCCTCCGTCAAATCGACAGCACTCCGGATCCGGACGGCGGACTGGATGTACCGCTCGATCTCCCCGTCGGCAAAATCCGTTCGCTGTGTGAATATCACATCACCTCTGGCCTGATGAAAAGGTAAGTATGGCTCTGGATCTGAAACGTTTCGTGGCCCGTTTTGTAGAGGAGGCCCGTGAGCATGTCCGCGCCCTCGAACACGGCATACCCGAACTCGAAAACGGCGCAGACGGCGAAGCCGTCAATGCCCTGTTCCGTGCTGCGCATACCATCAAGGGTTCCGCCCGGATGCTCAAGCTCATGGCTGTCAGTGAATCGGCCCATCAACTGGAGGATGTGCTGGGGCATTTGCGTGAAGGCAAGCTGGGCTACACCCCGGCACTGGGAAACCGGATGCGGCGGGGGGTTGATTTCATCGCCCGGCAAGTCGATCAGGTGGCCGACGGCCTGGAGCCTTTGCCGGCCGATCAAATGCCGATCCTGTTGCCTGACGAAACCGGATCGACACCCTCCCCTGCCCCGCCTGCATCTGCTCCGGTCGCCCCGGTCGAGCCACCTGAATCACGCCTCAAATCGTCTGAAACCGTGCGGATTTCACGCGACAGGCTGGATCAGCTCATCAAACTGATGGGCGAACTGGTGTCCAGTCATGCCCGCCTGCGGCAGCGACTGGCTGATCTGCGAAAACTGGAATCACGGCGGACCGGTTGCGAGGCGGATGCGAACCGGCTCGAAACCTTTACCCGGCAATTGCACGATGATGTCTTTTTTCAGGAGTTGCTGATGGAGGAGCTGCATAACCGGGCTTTGGTCATGCGGATGTTGCCATTGGAGGTATTGTTTGAGTCAGTACCCCGCATGATGCGGGAACTGGGTCAGTCGCTGGGCAAGGAAATTGAATGCACCCTCACCGGCATGGACATTGGCCTGGATCGTCAACTGATCGATCGGCTGGCTGATCCGGTGGTTCATTTGCTGCGTAATGCGGCGGATCACGGCATCGAATGCGCGGATGTCAGGCAAAAAGCGGGTAAACCCCGGTATGGCACCATCAAACTGACAGCCGCCCAGGACGGCAACCGGGTCGTCATTGAAGTCAGTGATGACGGTGCCGGGCTGGCCCTGGCTGCGATCCGGGAAAAGGCAGTACGCAAAGGACTGCTGACTCCGGATCAGATCCTCACCGATGATGAAGTCATCGACCTGATCTTCGTGCCGGGTTTCAGTACCCAAAGCTTCATCACTGACGTATCCGGTCGGGGGGTTGGCATGGATGTGGTCAAACGCTGTGTCGTCGATGAATTGCACGGGGTGATTCAGGTCGAGACCGAACCGGGCAAAGGCACCCGCTTCCAGCTCAAATTGCCCCTGTCGCTGGCGGTCATGCGGGTTTTGCTGGTGTCGGTGGATACGACCCTGTTCGGTTTCACGGCCCAGTCCGTGGCCGGCATTCTGAAGATACCGTCTGAGCGGCTGATGTCGGTGACCGGACGCGAGGCCGTCATCATCGGCAATGAATTTGTACCGGTGGTCAGTCTGGCCGAACTGGTGTGCATGAAAGCCCCGCCACCGGATCAAACCCTGCTGCTGGTCATTTTGCAGGTTCAGAGTGAAAAAATGGCCGTCCGGGTGGACGAACTGCTGGATGAACGGGACATGGTAATAAAACCGCTGCCCCCGCATCTGCACTTTCTGAACGGGGTCGCCGGTATGGTACTGACCGGACAAAACACGCTGGTCAGCATTCTGCATGTTCCGGCCCTGTTCGAGCAGGCTCGTGCCGCCCGCACCGTAACACCGGTTCCGGATACACCCAAACGGGGAGAGACACGGCGATTGCAGGTTCTGGTGGCGGATGATTCGCTCAATACCCGTGAACTCGAACGGGATGTACTGGAAGCGCAAGGCTATGAAGTGACGCTGGCGGCAGACGGCCTGGAAGCCTTGCGCATGGCCAGACTGCAACGTTTTGATGCCGTACTGACCGATGTGGAAATGCCAAACATGGACGGTTTCAGCCTGACCCGCGCCCTCAGGGAAAATCAGGCCTACCAGGATACGCCGATCATCATCATTACCTCCCGTGCCCGCGATGAAGACAAACGACGCGGCATGGAAGCCGGTGCCAGTGCCTACATCCTCAAGGGAGATTTCGAGCAATCCGGCTTGACGGATGTGCTTGGGCGTTTGTTGGGATGAAATCCTGACCCTGAGCAAAATTCAGCACAGATGTCAAAACGGTAAAAATTTGACGTTAACCTTCCGCAGTTTTCGTGCCGTGCCCGTTCTCCCGGAGTCGGGACGGCCTACATTCGATACGAGGCTTAAATCATGCACATTCTGGTTGTGGACGACGATCCCATGGCCGCAGAACTGACTGCCGCCATCCTGGAGGAGGCCGGCTACGATGTCATCACGGCCGAACACGGTGCCGAGGCACTGGAGTGCCTCAACGGGAACGAATCCATTGCAGCCGTCATTTCCGACATGAACATGCCACTGATTTCGGGCATAGATCTGTTTCGCGCCATGCGGGACGAGGGCTTCATCCGGCCTTTCATTTTGCTGACCGGAGATGATCCGGGCCCCTTGCTGCTGGAAGAACGGGGCCTGACGGCCTGCCTGACCAAGGATCACCACCTGGAAACCAGCCTGCCGCAAATGATGCTGACGGCGGTGGGCAAACCGTGCCAGGGCATGAGGGGATAATACGGATGGAGATGAGAGCCCCTGCCCTGAAGGACAGAATCAAACGACTGAGACGCACCTATCTGGAAAAGCTGCCTGAAACGGTAAACCGGATTCGCGCTCTTCTGGTTCGTTTGCGTACTGCACCGGATGAGGAATCGATTCGGGATGACCTGTATCGGCTGTTTCACAACATCAAGGGATCCGCCGCCTCGTTCGGACTGGACGAACTCAGCCAGGGTGCGGCGGCGGGTGAAAATGTCATCCGTGCCTGGCGGGAAACGTCACCACACGCCCGCGATGCCACCCTGAATGCACTGGAAGGTTGCGTCACCGGGCTGGAAATGCTCTCGTTCCGTTTGCACACCGATACACCCGATCTGCTGAACTCGTTTGAATCGCCCCCCTTCGAGATCGCGCCACCCGGTTGTGGTTGCGACGACGGCAACGTCTGTTACCGGGTCTACATTTGTGATGATGAGGAAGAACAGGCCCAGCAGCTCGCCACACAGATTGCCTGCTTTGGTTATGTCGTCAGGGTTTACCCCGATCCGGAAAGTCTCCGCGAGGCGGTGATCCGGGAAGCCCCCAATGCCATCATCATGGACATCATGTTTCCCGGCAAGGGCATCGACGGTACCACCCAGATCGACACGATCAAGCGGATTCGGGAGCCGGCTCCTGCCATCATTTTCCTGTCGGCCCGCCGTGATTTCGATGCTCGGCTCAAATCAGTGCTGGCCGGTGGCAAAGCCTACTTCAAAAAACCGGTCAGTGTGACCGAACTGGTAGAGACCCTTGATAACCTGACGGCGCGGTATCAGCCCGAGCCGTTCCGGGTTCTCATCATCGACGACGAACCCGAGGTTGCCACCTTCCACAGCCTGATTCTCGAACAGGCCGGCATGCAAACCCGCCTGCTCTATCAACCGGACAAGGTGCTGGAAACCCTGGCCGAATACAATCCGGATCTGGTGCTGATGGATATGTACATGCCGGAATGTTCGGGGCGGGATTTGTCGCAGTTAATCCGGCAGGTGCCGGATTTCATCGGTTTGCCCATCGTGTTTCTCTCCAGTGAGACGGACAAGATTACCCAGGTGTCGGCCTTGCGGGTAGGGGCTGAGGGTTTTTTGACCAAACCCATACAACCCGAAGACCTGATCAGTGCGGTGGCCTTGCGGGCGGAACGGATGCGCATTCTCCGTTCCCTCATGACAAGAGACAGTCTGACCGGCCTGTTCAATCACACGGCCTGTTCCCAGTTTCTGGAATCGCTGCTGTCGACGGCCCGACGCGAACGCCGGCCCCTGTGCCTGGCCATGATCGATGTCGATCACTTCAAAAAGGTCAACGATACCTACGGACACCCGGTCGGCGATCAGGTGCTGGTGGCCTTGTCGCGCATACTGCGTCAGCGTTTGCGCAATTCCGACGTGGTAGGGCGTTATGGTGGCGAAGAGTTTGCCGTGATCCTGCCCGATTCCACGCTGGATCAGGCCACTCAGGTGGTCGATCAGTTAAGGCAGGATTTTGCCCGGATTCATTTCAATGCCGGTGACCAGGAATTTACCTGCACCTTCAGTGGCGGCGTGGCGGGATTTCCGGATTATGAAACCGGGGCAACGATACGGGAAGCGGCCGATCGCATGCTGTATGCGGCGAAACGGCAGGGACGTAACCGGATCATCCAGACCAGGGAGGCGGTGTGAACACACCGGCGGTTTCACTGGAGCAGGTACTCATGGCCCGTCAGAGTATCGATGGACGCATCATCGATGTCGATGAACCGGTGGTCAAACAGGTCATTTTCAGGCTGGGTCATTTGTGGCTGGCCTTCCCCGGTGACCGGATTCGGGAAATACTGACCGACTGCCCGGTTTTCTCCCTGCCGGGTTGTCCACCCACCCTGGAAGGGGTGATCAATGTTCGGGGTGATATCGAGTCGGTTCTGCACCTTGGGCAGGTGCTGGGTGTGGAAACCAGCCCGCCCTCTGCCAAATCCCGCATCCTGCTGGTTCAGGGGCATAGCCTGCGTACCGGTGTGCGGGTGGACAGTGTGGAAGATGTCATCGATGTGGTGCAAGGCAGTATCCGCCAGCCTCCCCATACCTTGCCTGAGCGGTGGCGGCCCGTGGTTCAGGGTATCGTCGAGTTCGGCGGGCATCCGGTTACGATACTCGATGTGGAGTACCTGTTTGAGCATTATCGCAGCGGATTGCTCTGAATGAATTTAGCGTTTGATGAGTCGACTTCCCGGTTTACGCTCGTGCGATTTCAGGCGGGGGGGCGAGCCTTTGCCGTTGCAGTGGATCAGGTGAGGGGGCTGGCGGCGCGAACCAACCCGGATCAGGGTCAGGCCGTGGCCATTGCGGTCGAAACAATTCTGGGCCTGGCGCATCCCGATACACAGCCGCCATCCGAACGCAGAACGCTGTGGTTATTACGATCCGGCCAGCCGGTTGCGGTGGAGGTGTCAGAACCGGTGCGGTTGATCGAGGTTGCGGTAGGTCATCTGTTTGCAGTGCCTCCGCTGATAGCCGCCCGAACCACACTGAAGGGAGCCTGTGCCCTGTTTTTTGAAGCCGACTCAACCGAACCAGTCGTGCTGGTGGATTTTCTCGCCGCTACCGGGTTGGTCGCCGTGTCGCTCACTCACTCAGGTTCAACAGGTAACGGGACAGATTGATGGGCCAGAGTTCCGGATCCAGCAAGCCGGTAATCCGGTCATCACTCTCGGCCAGGTTTTCGAGTTCCGGCGATGTGACCAGGCTGCTGGAGTCGACATCGAACAGGATACGAACCACGGGTTGCGACATTTTCGAGCCCTGCTGCATGACCACGGCATAACGACCGCTTTCCAGTTGCACCGGTGTACCTACCGGATAAGTCCCCACGATGCGTATCAACACCTTGACCAGTGCCAGATCGAAACAGGTTCCGCCTTCCTGCAGCAGATAGCGCATGACATTGGCGGGGCGTTTTGAACTGCGGTGCGGACGATCCGAGGTCATGGCATCGTATACGTCGACGATTGCAGCCATCCGACCGGCCCGGCTGATCTGATCCCCGGCCAGTTTGCGCGGGTAACCACTGCCATCCAGCCGTTCATGGTGCTGGGCAATGATTTGAATCACCTGTGGCGAACAATCGGCCTGGCTGGATTTCAGTCGCAGCAAACTGCGGTGAACATGACCCTGCAACTGCCGACGCTGTGCCGGGTCGCTGATTTTTGCAGCATGAATCAGTTCAGGCGGTAAGTCCGACATACCCAGATCGAACAGCAAGCCTCCCAGGCTGTAATCGAAAACGGCCTTTTCGCCCAGGCCCAGCACCCCGGCACTGGCCCCCATCAGGGCAGAACAGGCCACGGCATGCTGGTAAAGATACTGATCACGCGACTTGATGTGACAAACGGCATGCAACGCAGTCGAGTTATCCATCACGGCAGTGGCAATATCCAAAACGGCGTTGTGAATGCTGGACAAACCGGACGACTCCTGCTGGCTCATCTGCTCGATACTGCTGCGTACTAGCCGGACGGCTTCGTCGTGAACGGTTTTGGCCTGGCGAAACTGGCCCGACAGGGTGCGCGGGGTGTTATCAGCAGGCGATTCTGTCGTTGCCAGCGGTCTGGAAAGCGTGGTTGTACTGTCCAACCCGGCCGGTTCCGTTACCGGTTCAGAGGCGGCGGTATCTATTCCCCGATCCAGATCGATCAAAACATCGGTGACACCCAGTTTCAGGATACGATCGATCTGCCTTTGTCTGGTAATCAAACCCGCCCCAAACCAGAAAGGACGGATGAGCCGGCCACGATCCAGCCGGTAGACGAACATGCCAATCTGCAAATCGGCAATCTTGATTTTTTTCAGCCGCATCAGGTTTCAGTCAACCGCATCGAGACAGTCCAGTCAGGTTGATCCAGGGCTTCCACCGGCTTTACGATGCGAAAGCCTTCCTCACTGGACGATCGTTTTACCGCCGTGTCGAGGGGATCGCCCCCGGGTGAGAGCAGGCTGACCACCCAGGGACTGCGTAAATCCTCGCCACGTTCCACCACCACCGCCGTATCCTGATTCTCCAGCCGCACGAGAGACCCTGGTGGATAGATGCCCAGCAGCTTGATGAGTCGGCGACACAACACGGGATCGAGTTCCCGTTCGGATTTTTGCAGCAACTCCCGCAGGCAATTTCTGGGCAACTGCGTAGGACGATAATGACGCGGCAACACCATGGCTGAATACACATCGGCAATGGCCAGCAGCCGGGCTACCGGATGAATCTGGTCACCCACCAGACCGTAAGGGTATCCGCTGCCGTCCCGTCGTTCGTGGTGATGCAAAATGCTGTTGAGCCAGATTTCATCCGTGATGCCGGCTTCAAGCAGGTTCAAGGCAGACAGCCGACTGTGGTGATCGATGGTTTTGCGGTGATGTTCTTCGAGTGGCCCGGTACGGTGGCGCATTTCATCCTGTACCGGATGCAAACTGAAATCGGCTGTCAGGGCGGCCCCGACGATGGGCACCCGGGCCTTGTCACCCGGTAAATCCGGACGGGATACCAGTTCACACAGTGCCGCCCGCATCAAGGCCTTGGCGATATTGTGATCCGCATCCCGATACAGATGCACCAGCACCAGCAGGCGATCCGGATCCTTGTCGGCCAGTCTCTGGGTATCCCGGATGGCCTGGTGGATCAAGGTACGAAAAGCAGCATCCTGAGCTTGCTCCAGGGCATCAAAGGCTTTCTTCAACCGCTCCCGCAGGGTTTCATAATGTGCCCTGAACGAAACCGGTACGGCCTGTTCAGCGACTGCACCGGCTGTCATGGTATACAGCCCGCTGTCAAGCAAAGCCTGCCATTGTGCCGGATTATTCAGGATATGACCGGCCGGCATCAGCAGTCGCCCGTTGGCATCGTAGCAGTCGCAGGGAACGGGCAAACCGACCGCAATATCACGGGCAGTCAGACGGGACAGGGAGTCAAACATGCGTATTCGCCATGCGAGAGCGAAACCAGTCAGCAAATTCGGCGGCAGGAATGGGCCCGGAAATATGAAAGCCCTGCACCTCGACACAGTCACCTTCCTTCAGCAGTGCTGCCATTTCCGAATCGGTTTCAACCCCTTCGGCAATGACTTCCATGCCGAGATTTTTGCCCAGGGAAACGATGGTTCGGACAATGGCCAGATTGACCGGCGTGCTGTCGATGCCGCGGATGAAGGAGCGGTCGATCTTGATGCGATCCAGCGGGAACAGTGACAGATAACTCAGGCTGGAATAACCCGTGCCAAAATCATCGATGGCCAGACGTATACCCAGGGTTCTCAATTCGTTGAGGGTGTTGAGGGTGGCCGCCGTATCGCCCATGACCACGCCTTCGGTCAGTTCCAGTTCGAGGCAGGTGGGATCCATTCCGGTTTCCTCCAGAATGGCGTGCAAAGCCTTGCGGAAATCATAATGCGGGTGCTGAATTTGCAGGGGAGAAATGTTGACCCCCATTCTCAGGTTGGGCAAACCCTGCCGTATCCATTCGACCTGTTGCCGACAGGCTTCACGCAAGACCCACTCCCCTATCCGGATGATATGCCCGGTTTCTTCGGCAATGGGAATGAAGCGGGCCGGTGAAATATGACCTGAACCGGGATGCACCCAGCGCATCAACACCTCTACGCCGACGATTGCACCACTGGCGGTCGCACACTGGGGTTGGTAGTAGAGACGGAATTCCCCGGCCTCGAGGGCGGTGGCCAGACCGGCCTCGATCGACAGACGCTCCTGCTTGCAGGCTTCCATGGAGGCCTGATACAGCAGGTAGGAACCACGGCAGGTTTCCTTGGCGGTGGACAGGGCTACATCCGCCTGATGAATCAGCAGGTCGGGCGATGTCGGCCAGTTCATCCCGCCCAGCGTCACACCCATGGTGGCGGTGACGGCGATGTTGTCCCCCAAAATGGAGAAGGGTTTGCGCAGGGCGCGTCTGACTTTGGTGGCTATGCGGGTGGCCTCATCCTGATGGTCTACCGGATTGAGCAACAGGGCGAACTCATCTCCGTTAAACCGGGCCACCGTATCATTTTTTCTGACACAGGACACCAGGCGTTCGGAAAACTCCAGCAGGGTAAGATTGCCAACGGCGTTACCGTAATTGTCGTTGATGAATTTGAAGCGGTCGATGTTGAGCAGGATGATGGCAAAGGTTTGAGGGTGCGTTTTATTGTTGATGCACAGCATCTGCAGGCGATCTTCAAACAAAAGCCGGTTGGGCAGGCCCGTGAGCTGGTCGAAATGTGCCAGGTAATACAGGTGAGACTGTTTGCGACTGCCTACTCCGATGTACTGGCCAAGATGCGTGATGATGAACCCGTTGACCATGTGTTTCATGCCGGCATCGATGATGAGGCCGGCCAGATCCCCGGCATCATCTCCGGAATCGACAATGATGGGTGCAGCATCCATGAAGGCCTGAATGGGCTTGTGACCACTGGCCTCACGCTGACCGGGACGGACGAAAATTTCCAGCAGGGTGTGCCGGTCGATCAGGCCGACCGGAATGTTTTCCTCATTGATGACCGGCAGTGAATGGAGATCGAGATCATCGCTGAAACGATCCAGAACTTCAGAGCATGAAGTGGCTTGATCGACCGGTGTAATGCGTTTGAGGAGTCGCTCGGCCACGGCGTGATCGATGAGGCTGGAGTCTTTCATGGAAGTGTTGCCCAGGCGTAGTGTCGCTAAAACAGGAGGCCTGCACTATCTCACACGATTTTGACAACTGTGTTTTCAGGTGTGTGCCGTGGCCGGTTCATCGTACAATTTGCGGCGATGGCCAGACCCGACGGGTGCGGATGCCCACACAAAAACAGAAGACCTTGACCATCGAACAGCCCACTCGTAGCCTCGATGTAGCGAAGCGCAATCGAGGAATTACGGTGGGAAGCCAGACTGGCCCTTCAGCAGCACGTGAGGAATTACGGTGGGGAAGCCAGACTGGCCGGCAGTTTGCTGGGCGGTATTTACGGTAGCCATGGCAATCCCAACGCGTTAAGAAATCCGTTATGCAGTGTGGTAGCCGACTCAATTTTCTGATCCAGCGCAACCAGTTCCGAATGTACTGCACCGAGATCAACCGCCTCCTCGGCCTCTGCTGTACTCACATACCGGGAGATGTTCAGGTTGTAACCTTCCTGCTCGATACGCTCCATCGACACACGCCGGGAATAGCGGTCTTCTTGATGGCGACGCTGATAGATATCAAGAATTTTAGCGATGTATTCGGGCAGTAGCCGGTTTTGTCGCTTGCCTTTCTCGAAGTGCTCGGCGGCGTTGATGAACAGCACGTCATCGGGTTTCTTGCACTTCTTCAACACCAGAATGCACACGGGGATCCCGGTAGAGAAAAACAGATTGGCGGGCAGACCGATTACCGTGTCGATGTGGCCATCTTTCAACAGTTTGGTGCGGATGCGCTCTTCCGCACCGCCCCGGAACAATACGCCGTGAGGCAGGATGATGGCCATCACGCCATCTTGCTTCAGGTAGTGGAAACCGTGCAGCAAAAAGGCAAAGTCGGCGGCGGACTTGGGTGCCAGGCCATGGTTCTTGAAGCGCATATCCTCGCCCAGTGCCTCGGTCGGTTCCCAGCGATAGCTAAACGGCGGGTTGGCCACCACTGCATCGAATTTGGGGCTTTTGGCCGGGTTCATCTCCCGCAGCATGTCCCAGTCGTTGGTGAGGGTATCGCCGTGGTAAATCTCGAACTCGGAATCCTTCACCCCGTGCAGCAGCATGTTCATGCGCGCCAGGTTGTAGGTGGTGATGTTCTTCTCCTGCCCATAGATTTTACCGATGCCGTGTAACCCCATGCGGTAGCGCACATTCAGTAAGAGCGAGCCAGAACCACAGGCAAAATCAAACACGCTTTCTAGTTGCTTGCGCTGCCCGGTAGCGGGTTCCTGACCGTCCAGCGTCACAATCCCCGACAAAATACTGGAAATCTGTTGTGGCGTGTAAAACTCACCCGCCTTCTTGCCACTACCCGCTGCAAACTGGCCGATCAGGTATTCATAGGCATCGCCCAGCGTATCCTTGTCGGTGGAGAACTGTGCTAATCCCTCGGCAATCGCCTTGATGACGGTGCAGAGTTTGGCATTTTGCGCGGTGTAACCCTTGCCCAGCTTTTCCGAATTGAGATTGATCTCGGAAAACAGCCCGTCGAATGTACTTTCAAAAGATTCGTTCTCGATGTAATCAAAACCTTTTTGCAGGGTATGCAGCAGTTCGCCGTTTTGGGTGCGGGCCATCTCGGCGATGCTGCTCCAAAGGTATTCCGGCTTGATCACATAATGCGTCTTGCGGCGCATCTGCTTTTCAAACTCGGCGGTATCGTCCGGGTTTTGCGCATACCACCGGGCCAGCGGCGCACGGCGGTCGTTTGTATCCAGATTTGGGTAATCCCGCCCCAGCTCTTTCTGCGCCGCCGTCTCGTAGTTGTCCGATAAATAGCGCAGGAAAAGGAAGGACAGCATGTAATCGCGGAAATCGTCCGCGTTCATCGCACCGCGCAGTTGGTCGGCGATGCCCCAGAGGGTATTTCCCAGTTGTTTTTGGTCTTGTTCGGTCATGTTACTTTTCACCTTCTGGCACCGGCCACGCCTCTCGTTCTTGATCCATCAACTCAGGCTTGGCATAGGGTTTCAGGCAGCCGCGCAAGCTCCGCTTGAGGGACTGCGGTGGCTGGGTTTCCGGTGCGTGGCGGGCGGCACCGAAATAACGGTGCGGCTCGAAATCATCCGCCGGTTCGCTGGGGATGCCCTCTTCCTCCGCCAGTTGCCGCAGGACGATTTGCACCAGCCGGAATTTCTCGGCGTGGGAGAGGACTGCGACCGAGGGAAGCAATTCGTTGACGGTCATGGCGTGGACTCCGTGGGGGATTGGGGGAAAAGCGGCTGCTTTGTAGGCTGTGAGCGTGCCAGTGTTGCGGCGGCGGCTTCCTGGCGCAGGGTTTCCGCCGGTATGCGCACGAGTTGACCATCCCGAACGATCACGATGCCGGTATCGGTTTGAATAGCCGTTTGCCGGGCCAATTCGGCGGCTCGTTGCATGGCCGCCAGCGAAGCACGCAAGAGCAGGTTTTTGGTCTGTGAGAGATCAGGGGTGGTCATGGGTTTTCTCCGCATTATAAAAAGATGTGGTTTTCAAATCTTTAATTATTTCTTGGCTCCATGGCCTTTCTGCTGATGTCTTCAATACTGTCGTCCGCTTCTAGGTTTAGCCGCTTTTAAGTAGGCCGTTGTCTGTGGTTAAAAATAAATCCGCATTGGCTTGAATGGCAGGCCTTGATCATCGAACAGCCCAATCGTAGCCTCGATGTAGCGAAGCGCAATCGAGGAATTACGGTGGGGAACCAGACTGGCCATTCACCAGCGCATATTTTTGGGCTGAAGCATGGCCAAGGCCTGATTCAGTGCTGTTGTATTGGTCATCGTAAGGCCGATTAAACATGCAATTGTCCAGGTATAATTTCATGCCTTACGCCTCGGTATCCAACACGGGGAAAAGCTGCTGCATCAAGCCCTTTTTGTGGGTTTTGAGGGCGGCGAGTTTTTGGGTTTGGGCGGTGATGAGGTCGTCGAGGGAGGAAAGGCAAGAAGCGATTTTTTCCCGTTCGTCTGGAAGACTTGGCAGCGGCATAGGAATAACGTCCAGCTTAGCCCTGTTTAATTTCGGCTGGGCCATTCCTGTTAGAAAGTCGTCCAGCTTTATTGAATTCAAATATTTTTCAACAATAAGCTGAGTTGATTTATCTTCAAACCTTAAAACATGCGCATGATTGTTTACCCATGATTTTCCATATATTGGGAACGCAATTGGGTATGTGCGTGTAACTAAATTTGCGCCGTCTTCTGAAATGCAGAGTAAATCTTCGTCAAAAATGTAATATTTGACGAAATCAATAACACCAGATGCACCGTAGTAAGGAATTTTTCCCTTAACCCGGTCTTGTTCTGTTATAGGGACTCTCCGAGAGTCTAAATTTTCGCCAACCTTACCCAAGGGTTTAATAGCCCACTCCCAGGCATCCCGAAACTCCGGAAACCTCAACCTAGGCACATTCATATCCCGCCCCCTTGCCGTGCTTTATCATCAAAAATGTTTTTATTGAAATACAGTTCATGCAGTTTGGATTGTATTAATTTCTTGTCTGGCAATTGCAGTTTGATCGTTCCCACGCTCCAGCGTGGGAACCATCCACAAATCCGCCTTTTCCCGCCTTAGTGCTCATACGCCTCCAGCCCGGTTATTCCCTGTTTGTTTGGCCAGCGTGGCATCCAGCGTCAGCAATTCCAATTGATGATGGCCCGCCGTGGCGGCAATGATGGCATCGGGCAGTTTGCCTTTATTTTTCCGCCGGAAGGCAATGGTGGCATCTTCAATGGCGGAGGTAATCGGCAGGTAATTCATCCGGGCCAGAAGGGATTCTATGGTTTGTCGGTCTACGGGTTTCAGCCCGTGATAGCTCAATAATTCCATACGGGTGATCGCGCTGAAAGCGCATTGCGTGATGGCAACTTGTTTTTGCGTCAATAGCGCGATGACCGTTTCACCGCGATTTAATAGCCCAATCACTATATTGGTATCAAGAAGAAACTTAACGCCATTCATCGCGCATTTCCTTCTGAATACTCAAAGGGTCTTTGTCCGCAAAGGCTTCGATGGCGGGCAGGTCTTTGACAACATTCACCAATAATTCGGCTGATTGCCGGCTTGATAAATACAGGGTAAGCATGTGGTTGATGATTTGGGCCGGTGTTTGGTGCTCCTTGCGGGCGATTTCCAGCAAACGGGCTTCCAATTCGCGATCCAATTCCAGAGTTAGCATGGCAGAGGCTCCTTAGTGCTAATGGGTGGAGAATCAAAGTTTGGCTGTAAGGGTTTCGAGCGTGTTGCACAAAACTCTCACCACTGGTGAGAGTTTGGCGTTTGACGACAAAATCCTTTAGTGCTCATACGCCCCCAGCCCGGAAATATCCCGCCCGTCGGCGAGTTTGTGCAGCAGCGGCATCAAGTCCG
>Ga0172367_10004178_pt1 | contig 18169 bp, 8 predicted proteins | sample Lak10m_FD_114542 | JGI IMG/M metagenome (GOLD analysis project Ga0172367, IMG submission 114542) | Freshwater microbial communities from Kabuno Bay, South-Kivu, Congo - kab_022012_10m | ecosystem: Environmental > Aquatic > Freshwater > Lake | place: Democratic Republic of the Congo: South-Kivu...
GATTTATCAGGAATGTGGGATTGGAATTCGTTAAAAGAAAGTGTAATGAAATACGGTGTATGTAATTCATTATTCACGGCTCAGATGCCTGTTGCATCTTCAGCAAAAATTACAGGGTCATTTGAAATGACAGAACCCGCTCACTCGGCTTTATTTAACAGACGTGTTGTAGGTGGTGAGATATTGATAGTAAATAAATATTTGATTCAAGACTTTGAAAAAATTGGAATTTGGTCAGAAGAATTAAAGAACGAAATCATCTTGAATGACGGTTCAATTCAAAACGTAAATTTCAATAATCATCTTGATATTGAAGATAAAAACTACAACAAGAAAGTTAAACGTATAGAACATTTAATTAAAAAATATAAAACAATTTGGGAAATTTCACAGAGAGAGTTAATCAATATGGCGGCAGATAGAGGTCCGTTTGTTGACCAATCTCAATCTATGAACATCTATATGGGTGACCCAACGTTGTCAAAAATAACATCCTCTCACTTCCACTCTTGGAAACAAGGATTGAAAACGTTAAACTACTATATACGAACTAAAGCGATTTCGACGGGGGCTAAACACTTAGCGATTGATATTTCTAAGAAAGTGAAACCTGTAAATGAAAAACCAACAGTTGATGTTGTACCTTCAAAACCTCAAGATTCACAATTTGAATGTTTTGGGTGTTCATCTTAAAAAAACCGTAAATTTTAAAAACTCTCGGCAGTGTCGGGAGTTTTTTATTTTATATCATTATACAAAAAAATTATAACGACATTATATTTATGTTATATGGCTGAAGGACTAACATATGGTATAAATTTTCCCTTTAGGGATTCTTATGTCGGTAAGTATCTTGATTTATCGGATACTAATAGAGAAGAAATACGTTCAAATTTAATTCACTTATTATTAACAAGAAAAGGAACACGTTATTATTTACCTGATTTTGGAACAAGATTATATGAATATTTATTTGAACCATTGGATGGACCTACTTTCTCTCAAATTGAGGCTGAAATTAGAGATTCTGTTGAAGAATATATACCTGGTATTACTATTACTAAACTAACTATCACTCCGGCATCAGAAGGTGAGGAGGATAAGGGAACGGTTATTAATGGTAATGATGAAAGGGTGTTTAGGGTTCCTGGTATTGGAACTAAAGAACACACGGCAAAAATTAAAATTGATTACTTATTAAATGACGACGCATTTAGTTCAAGTGATTTTATCATTATAAATTTATAATATGAGTAATAAAAAGATATCCTATACTACTAGAGATTTTCAGGGGATAAGAACTGAATTAATTAATTTTACAAGAACATATTATCCTGATTTAATTGAGAACGTAAATGACGCGGCGATATTTTCGGTGTTTTTAGATTTAAACGCTGCGGTTACTGATAACTTACATTTTAATATTGATAGAAGTATTCAGGAAACTGTGTTACAATACGCACAACAAAGGTCGTCAATTTATAATATTGCTAGAACATACGGATTAAAAATACCCGGACAAAGACCTTCAGTTGCGATGGTTGACTTTTCAATAACCGTTCCTGCTTTTGGTGATAAAGAGGATATTAGATATTGTGGTATCTTGAGAAGAGGTTCACAAGTTAACGGTGCAGGACAAGTATTTGAAACTGTTTATGATATTGATTTTGCATCACCAATTAGCGGAGATGGATATCCAAATAGGTTAAAAATACCTAATTTTGATTCAAATAATAAATTAATAAATTACACCATAGTTAAACGAGAAACTGTAGTTAATGGTGTGACAAAAGTGTTTAAAAAAGTAATAACCGCTAGTGATGTTAAACCATTTTATGAGGTCTTTTTACCTGAGAAAAATGTTTTAGGGGTAACTAGTGTATTACTTAAAGATGGGACTCAATTTGGTAGTGTTCCCTCAGTTCAAGAATTTTTAGGAACTGATAATAGATGGTATGAGGTTAAAGCCTTGGCTGAGGATAGAGTATTTGTTGAAGACCCAACTAAAGTATCTGACAGTCCTGGTATTAAGGTAGGTAAATATTTAAGTGTTAATAATAAATTCATTACTGAATATACCCCCGAAGGATTTTTAAAAATGACTTTTGGTGGTGGTAGTCAATCTGCTGACGAACAATTACGAGAATTTGCGAGAAATGGTTATAATTTAAATTTATATAAATACTCAAATAACTTTGCGTTAGGTAGTACTTTAAAGGCTAATACCACTTTATTCATACAATATCGTATTGGTGGTGGACAGTCAAGTAATATCGGTGTTAATGTTATTACTCAAATAGGAACTGTTTCATTCTATGTTAACGGACCTTCAGAATCTGTAAATACAACTGTTGTTAATTCATTAAGATGTAATAACGTAACGGCAGCTATTGGTGGGGCTGATTTCCCAACAATTGAAGAGGTAAGGAATTTAGTTGCATTTAACTTCGCGGCTCAAAACAGAGCGGTAACTGTTAATGATTATGATTCGTTAATTAGAACTATGCCGTCACAATTTGGTGCTCCTGCTAAGGTATCAATTATTGAAGAAAATAATAAGGTAAACATTAAAATGTTATCTTATGATGAAAATGGTAAATTAACTGAAATAGTTTCAAACACTTTAAAAAATAATGTGGCTAATTACCTATCTAATTATCGTATGATGAATGACTATATTTCAATCCAAGTTGCTAATGTTATTGATTTGGGAATAAACATTGATGTTGTGTTAGATGCTAGTCAAAATCAAGGTTCGGTTATTAGTCAAATTATTAATACTATTTCTGATTTCTTTGACCCAGGTAATAGACAGATGGGACAAAATGTAAACGTGTCTGAAATTAGAAGATTAATTCAGGAACAGAACGGTGTTATTAGTGTTTCGGGTATTAAAGTTTTCAATAAAGTAGGTGGACAGTATTCATCGTCACAAACATCGCAAAGATATGCTGACAATGAAACGAGAGAAATTGAATTGATTGATGATACCATATTTGCGGAACCGGGTCAAACATATCAAGTTAGATTTCCGGGAAATGATATTAATGTGAGAGTTAAGAATCAATCGGCAACTAATTTTAGTTGATGATTTATTTTGAAAATATATCAATTATCTTTTAAAAATAGTATATAAACTATTTATTTTAAAAGAAAATAATGTCAAATTCATACAGAATAAGAACAACACCTGGTGTTGATAAATCAATTAGAGTTAAGTTTGACCAAGACTTTGAATCTCTTGAGGTTTTATCACTTAAAATCTTACAGGATGATGTTTACACAAGAAGATGTTCTGATTACGGTGTTTTAGTAGGACGTGTTAGTATTAATAATGGTTTTGGTGTTCCAAATGCTAAAGTATCCATATTTATCCCATTAAGTGATGGTGATGAATTAAATAATCCTATAATTGCCGATTTATACCCGTATAAAACATTAACAGATTTAAATGGTGATGGTTATAGATATAACTTATTACCTAAAGAACCATCATATACTAATCATGTTCCTACAGGTTCATTTTATTCAAGGGAAGAGGTTTTAACTAACCCAACTAAAATTGAAATTTATGACAAGTATTATAAGTATAATGCGGTAACTAATGAAAGTGGTGATTACATGATTCTTGGTGTACCGTTAGGTTCTCAAACAATTGTTGTTAACGTTGATATTTCAGATATTGGTGAGTTTTCATTGGCACCTCAAGACTTGATAAGAATGGGGATGGCAACACCACAACAAGTTGATGGAACAAAATTTAAATCATCAAGTAATTTAAATGAATTACCTCAAATCATAACTATTAATAGAACACTTGAGGTGTTACCGTTTTGGGGTGATGAAAATGCTTGTGTTGTTGGTATAACTAGAACTGATTTTGATTTATCGGCAGAAAAAAATATTACAATACAACCCACGGCTATTTTTATGGGTTCTATTATTTCAACTAATAATGACCATTCTCTTAAACTTAAATGTAAACCGGCATTAAAATCAGGAACACTTTGTGGTTTGGTTACGGGACCTGGTGAAATACAGGCAATTAGACAAACAATAAATGTGGATTCTAAAGGTAGACCTGCGTTGGAAGTTGCGTCTTTAGAAAGTGGTGGTCAGGTTATTGATGAGAACGGAACTTGGATGTTTGATGTTCCGATGAACTTAGATTATGTAGTAACTAACGAATTTGGTGAGAGAGTTATTTCAAAAGACCCTAAAAAAGGTATTCCAACTAAAGGAAAATACAGATTTAAAGTTATGTGGGCACAATCACCTGATTTAGGTGAAAGAGTTAAACGTGCTAATTTTTTAGTTCCTAATGTTAAAGAATATGGTTGGACGAGTGCATCAGGTCTTGACCCAATGACAGGTAGACCGACAGGTTCAAGAAGTTCTTTTGGAACTGCGGATAACCCTTGTTCATACGATAGTACGGTTCCAGTAACAAATAATGGATTTGCTGCAAAAGCGTCATATGCTTTTAGTTTAGATTGGGATGATTATGGTCAAAAAAATGCTGCGGGTAATGTAACCCCGTTAGGTGAATCAATGATATTAGAAGCAATTAATTGTGAAGATAGATTTTATGAAATGCAATATAATAAAGTTTATACAGTTTCCCAACTAATTAGTGAGTATCGTAGAGGTGATTCAAACAATAGGATTATTGCCATTAAAAATATTCTTGATGACGTATGTGATTCAACAAATAATAGATTTCCGACAAATGACGGGATGTATCGACTTGATATTCTATTCTTATTATTCCAATTATTAATGAATATTTTTCACCCAATTTTATTTATTGTAGTAATTTTGGCACATATTTTCTTTTGGGTTTTATGTAACATTATTTTACCTGTTTTAAAATTTTTGAAAGTTGTTGTTTGTGGTTTAGCAAGTGCAATATGTAGTTTAAAAGACAAATGTTTTTTAGGTGTTTGTCCTTTCGGGTTTTTATCGGGGATTTGTAATAAATTAAGTAGTGCTTGTCAATCATTAACTGATGCGGTTGAAAGTTTGACTGATAAATGTAAAAATAGTTTTGTTGCGTTACCAAATATTACATATCCTGATTGTGAAATTTGTTCTTGTGACCCTCAACCACCTGTTGCAGGTAAACCTGATACGGGAAATGCTATTGCGGCGTTTAATACTAATGAAGGTTCAAACAGTGCGTTTGCTGATATTTTAAGTACAGGGACATATGGTGGACCTGTTATTAAACTTAGTACTGACATAGTCTCAAATCAAAAATCAGGTTATTTTGGTCCAGGTAAGGTTGATGATACCGTAATGATTAGTGGGTGGTATAGTGAAACACCTAAAACTCTACAAACTAAAGGACAACCAATAGATTTACCATCTGATGCTAAGGGTGTTGATAACGACATTAAAACGGTAGGACACTGGAAATCAATATCAAGTGATTTACCTTGGCATGAAAGATGGAATTTATTTAACGTTAAAGCGAAATATTTTGATAATGGAGTCGCTAATCCGGGTGGTGGTGTTAATAGAATTGCTGTTAGATTTAATTCACCAATGAATGGTGGTCCATTAAGTGGTGGTTTATCAGGTCAATATCATTTAGATAATGTTATTGCGGTTTTAGTTGACCAAAGTGAAAGTGCTAATTTTTCGGTTGGTAAGATGATGACATTTGTCGACCCTGAATTAACTAAAGATACTAACTTAACAAGAGTTTCTCCGGCGAACGATTTCGGAACTAAAAGTATAACAGGTTCAACTATTGGAACACCTTACAATGGTGACCCAAAAGTAAATGTGAGACAAAATGTTGAAGTTTTTTATGCAAATCCTGACGGAACTAGTGGTAGTAATTTAAAAGGTGTTTATACAATTACAGGAGATTCTGCTAATAGTTATCATAAGTTCCCTATGGACATGGAATATTACCAAGTGATTGAGAGTATTTCAATTTCTGATTATATAACTCAAGTAGGTAGTTTAAATCCTGATTTACCTAATTCATTTTTAACCCGTGTAATTAATGGTGGTTATAATATAATTAGATTTCAGGGTAGTTATAGAGATGTATCAGGTGGTTGTTGTGGGTATGCTTGGGGTAAATATATTTATGGGGATAGATATTCATCAGGTGAACGTGGTATTGGTCCTATTCGTAATTATATTAAGAATGGAGACTCTATGAAGATTGTATTTTTAGTTAGAGGTGTTGACCCTAATTCACCAAAAACAACTATTTCTTATGATTTAAGTAGATTGTTTGGTAAGACTTCATATGGACACGTTGTTAGAACAATTGATAATATGAGGATGAACATACCTATTCAAGGTAAGTTTAAATGTGTTCAACATAACGCAATTACTACTAATTTAAGTGTTGATAACGGATATAGCGGTTTAAAATTGTTTTATGATAGTTACATGTGGAAACCGGCTAATGATAATAATGGTGTACCTGTTGGGATTAATCCAGCAACTGCAACAGAATTTGACCCTGATGGAAATCCAACTAACGGTGTTCCATATGACCCACCAGAAAATGACCCTAATTACAGAGCACCTGGATGGTGTGATTTTAAACCATTTAATGGTGCTACAGGTCATACGTTTTATTCATATACTGACAATAACTTTTTAAGTGCGGTTAATGGTTATTTAGATAATAATATGTTTCTTACAGGTAATAATGGTGTTAAGGTGGGTGAAAAAAATGGATATGCGACTAAATTTACCACATCATTTTATGGTAATTGGCAATATACGTTTTGGCATAAGACATATGATGAGGTTACGTTTGGTGTTCCCAACAGTTGGAAATACAGGTACGAACATAATGCTTTAAAATCCTATACAAATGATAACGGAACAATTAATCAACTTTCAATAAATCAAGAAAATACGGGGTACTTTAATAATGAGGTAGTTGAAGGTGGTAATATGGGATTCATAAAAATAAATAATATATTTATGGATGGAGGTGCTAGAAAAACAAATTGGGGTTTTAAAGGGGCTCAAGAATGTCCTCAAGAAGGGTGTGATTGGAATGCTTTTGATGCTAGAGTTTTTGAATTTAGTAGATATCTATCGTGGACATATAATAGGTCGAATAGTTTATCTTTGGATTTTACAGGTTTAGGTACTAATGGTCGTCAAATGGTGATGAGGTCGGATAGATTACCATCATCGTCGACACCTGAATATGGTCCGGATAATATATCATACACATTAATGGCGAATAATAATTTCTCGTTTTTTATTATTAGTGATGATGGTTCGGTGGTTTCAATCGACACAGGTGGTGGTGCTGAAGGTGTTGGTGGTGCTGGTGAAAGTGCGGCATCTAATGCTGAATTAAGTTGTCCTAATATTTTAAATACGTTTAGTTGTGAGGGTTTAATACCTTTAGATTGTTATTATTATGATGCACCTAATAATAGAGTGTCTTATTATGAACGTAAAACACCAATACCTAAAGACCCACCAAATAATGATAGAAATCAACAAGGTTGTTATGGTAATGGTTTAACAGGTGCGGGTCTTTTTGGTGAACAACCTGAGTCAATAATGGAAGGTGGTTGTTATAGATTAGTGACTAAACCATTTAGCACATTAAATTTAGACTTATTTACTTTATTACCTGAATGGAAATCAAGAATGATAATTACATTTGCTGCGTGTAGAAATGTGTTCTCACATTATTTTACTAACAATTGGATAAATGGAACTCTATACGCATTTTCATTTATTAATTCAAGACGTTTTACTAGTCCAATTAATGATGACCCTAAAAAAAGAAATAAACCATTTAACTGTTTTTGTAAAAATAACATTTATTTTAATACTGATAGTAATAATTTTTATTACCGAAGTAGTCCTTATAGTCAAATAAATGGGTTTGTTGGTAGGAAAAGTTCAGTGAATTGGTTTACTGGTAATTCATTTGGTGGTAACCGTAAGAATTTAATGTTTCCAACAACAATTATGGATTTAGGACCTAGAGATATATATACTCAAGAAATTGTATTCTCAGACGATTATGACGGGTATGTTATGAAACAAATGAAAACAAGTACGTTTCAGGATGTCTCTGATTTGTTAAATGTTTTTATAATTACAAGAATAACCAACAGACCGTTTATTCAAAGAATGATTGCGGGTGGTGGTGTGTTAGGGTATTTTAGTCGTGAAAATTTAAAAATTGATGGTGATTATGCACAAACAATATCAATTAACTCAGAAATAGGTGTTGATGGGTTTGATGCTGATAATTACGATAGTTGTGACATTTATTATAATGGTGGTGATGTTAAAGACGGAGTGTTTGGTATTTTTTATTCGACGGACACACAAACTAGAGATTACTTATCACCTAAACGAACAATAATATCTGAAGATACAACATTTAATGATACGGGATGTGCGTTTGAATATTTTAAGGTTAATACACAAACAGTTCCTTATTATCAATGGAATGTTAAGAAAAACTATCCACCAAATAAAGATGGTGATGACCCAAGTCCTAATAGTATAGTTGCACAATCACCTCCTGATAGTATTTTTGGTAGTCAGAATAATGATTGGTCAACAGAACCTTATTCAGCGAATACGTTCTTTTCATATAATTATCAAAAATTAGATAGGATAGACAAGAATTCAAGATACTTTAGAACCAATGGTGGTGGATTGTTAACAAAATATTATAGGTCGAATATTTGGTCGGCAGATAATTCAGGAAATCAATCAGGTAGTGTTCAATTTTGGGATTTAAATAATTCCCCAACACCTGAAACTGCGAAAACTGAAAGAGTCATAAATGTGGGAGCACCATTCTATTTTTATTTTGGTTTATTTCAAGGTAAATCAGCCTTTGATAGGTTTAGTAAGAAATGGATTGAAAGTGAGGTTATAACAGATTAATATGGGTAATAATAAAGAAATACGAATTGTTTTGGGGGCGTTGAGATATAAATCAGCCCCCGAACTAAGTTACGCACTTCAAGTACCTTTTGTTCAAAATGCAAAAGAAATTATTGAATTTGATAAAAACGTTAATTTAAGTTTAGCTCAGGTATATGATGATGAACGTCAAAAATCAACAATTTTCAGACCAACAGCTAAGTTTTCGGTGATATTTAAAAATGCTTATACGGGGATAACTAATTATGTTCCATTTGAAAATAATTTGTATTATGTTAAAGCAAAAGAAACTGCGAAGGCTCAGTGTTTATCTTCGGCACAAAATGTGAAATGGGGTGGATTTCCACAATATAATGAGTTTGATTTTATTAGAACAGATTATAATATACCAGGGTATACAATACCACCTGATAACCACATAAACTTCAACAGTAAGAGTGCTTCAACATATAATTGGAGTTTTTATTTGACCTATCCATACCAAAACAATACTACTAAAGATTTAACCCACTATGACAGTAAAAGTAATAAAACTATTTTATGGAAGTCAGGTGATGGGATACCTTTTGTTATAACTAACGGTGATGATAGTGGTAATAATGTTGTTATATTTAGGTGTGGTGTTAAACATGGGTTAAGTGTTGGTGAGTATGTTAAGTTAAGTTTTGCATATCAAAATGAACGATATTTTCAAGTATTTTCAATTGGGGATGGGACTAAAGGTAGTGATGATTACATATTTAGTATTTTTAATTATGGGTTTATTGGTAACGTTTTTTCAAATGGTAAAACAGGGACATTTAAACGAGTTGTTGATATTAATAATCCTGATGATACAACATCTGAATACTACGTTAAACAACTAAAAGTTTTATCAGATATTAATGATAATGTTTTAGTTAAGTCAGGATTTGAACAAAATATATTTGGTAAGACTAAAAAGTACGAAAGTAGTGGGTTAACACCGAATAAAATTTCAAGGGTTTCGGTTAAGGAAGGGTCACAGTCATATACTCTTTCTTTTAATAAAGATTTTAATTTAAATGGTTTATTGGATAATCAAAAACGACCGGTAAGTGAATTATTTTTCAGTGTTATTTGGAAAGGTTATTTTGGTTGGACGTTTAATAATGGTGCGAAATTAAAACAAGGGTATGAATTTAATTTACCATTGGTAAATGGTAATCCTGATTTATGGTGGAGTAGAACTAATTTAAAATCGGATACTAATTTTTTAATAAAATCTTACAATACACCTGTTAATACTGAATCAAGTTTGTTTTATTATGTGGATTCGGTTAAGAAAGATACTATAATAGATGGGGATTTATGTGAGTGGAATGATTTTGAACAAAAAGAAAGAACAATGTCATTACTATATCATAAGTTTGTCTTTAACAGTGTTCTATTTGATATTAGAAAAACGGATAATGAACTTAACACCAATATGTTTGGTTACTATTATCAACCACACCATAAATTAACGATTAGAGTTTATTCAGATTATATTGAAGAAGGTGCTAATGATAAATTAACCATAGTTCCTGATTATTCGTATTTCTCGGAAAATAAAAATTCATTTATTTGGAGAGATATTTATACATATGGTTTTATAGACCAAAATAATGATGGTGTTAACTATCCATTTTTAAATGGTAAACACTATCCGTATAGGAATTATGTCTTTAGAATAATACCTGAAGGAACTAATTTTATTAGTGATAATGAAGTTCAAGACCCAACAATAGATAATTGTGAATAAATATAGATTTACCTTACCAGAAACTGACGGATATATTAATATTCCCCTTGAAATTAAATGGGATTATTATGGTCGTGATACAAGTATCGAAAAATATGAGAAAAGTGTTTTAGAAGAAATAATTGGAAGTCCTAAAGATTTTGAAATTACAAGATTTTCACATGAATCATACTTAAATAACACAAGAACAGACCTTAATTATGAATTTAACTTTTTTGATAATACACAGGGAACGGGTCAAGATATATTAGTTGCAACAACATCTAATTGGGCTCCGACGTATTTAAATGAAGGTTTTAGTATTGACCAAATATACTATTATGAAAATCCTTTTACTAAATCATTTTTTAAATTGGATTTTTACGATACTAACGATACAGCTAATCAGATATTATACTTCACAATTATAATACCTGTCCAACAAGGTGGAACTGAAACTGCTAGTATATCCCCAATAATACCTGATGTTGATATTAGAACCCCAATTTTTAAACTTGATTTTGTTGGTGATAAAGAGGGTTTTTACATCTATTGGCTTAGAGATAGAACAAATATTAACATTTCAACATTTTATATGTCAGCCAAGTTTTTTAATGGTAGAATAGGTGGTTTTATGAGAATGATGACGGACCCACAATCAACATTACCAAATAAGTTCTTATTTGATACTAACAAATATTTTTATTACAAGGTGGTTCTTGATTATGATAAATACACGTATTCAGTATTTAATAATAGTGGGGGTAGAGTTGGAACTGATACTCCGATAAAATGGTATGAATACGTTAACCAACCGTAAGTATGGAAGAAAGAATATTTCATTATAGGATATCACCTGAAGTTATTAAAAATGATTTGTTTTTAATAAATTATACGGGTAATAGTGATACAACAAATGCTGAGTATGTTTATTGTTGTGACATATATACAAGTGCGGTAACTAGATATTTTACAGGTCAAACATATGCCTACTTGTCAATGTCTGAAGTAGTAACAGGTGGAACCAATGGGAATTCAATTTTAACAGGTTTAACTATACCTATTTTTATAACACAAAACACAGTTGACTTTGGTTATTATTCCGTGTTTGACGGTTTAGTAACTCAACAAGATACTATGACTAATTTTTTAGTCTCGGCAAATACAATAAACCCGTATAGATTTTTATTCTATAATACTTCAGATATTGAATTTAAAAAATATTTAAGTTTTTCTGATTATAAGATTAATTGGGGGGATTCATCACCTATTGAAACGGTTAATAATACTGCTCCAAGTAGTTATTCTCATACATATACAAGTTCAGGGACCTATACGATTACAATGTCAGGGATGAGTCCTTGGGGTATTAATATAATAACTAAAGATATTGTTGTTCCGTTTACTAATACATCAATACCTGACCCCAAAGGAACTGCACATTTTATTGCTGCGGGTGGTAGTTGGTCAGGAACACCAATAAGTTATGATTATATTTTTAGTGGGGATACCGATTGTGATGTTGAGACACAATCAAGTGAAAACTATACCACAGTACCGTTTTTAGTAACGGGTTATACGTTTTCTACAGTAAATGATTTGGAAGTTTATGGTAGTAAATATGACCCATCGTTATTTGCTGGTAAATATAAAATAGGTCAAACAATCACGGCAGATACTAACACTGTTGGAACATTTTGGGGACCATCACCTGATGGTTTATATACTGCTTATACCATAAATAATATTGATTATTTTGATTATTCTGATGGAACAACAGTATTTGTTGTTGAATCTTCAGGTATAACGTCAGACATGTTAATTTGTTCGGCAATAACTAAAAATGAAGCGTTACTCAATGTTATTGATGAAATGCAGGTCCAATCGGATATTATAATGGAGAGGGGTAAACAAAGTGGTCTTGAAGCGATAATGAGAATTGGTGAGGTGGATAATATAGGTGATATTGAAAAATATGGGTATGGATTTTTTAAAGTTAATGAGACTTAATAAAAATATAAAATTGATATTTATTTAAAAGAGTAATAATAATGGCAACAGGAACGTATGGAACGATAAGACCGGCTGATGTGTCACCGGAAGATGTTGAGATAATTTTAAATTATACACCATCAAGAGACGATACTGATAATTTTGTTTTATCAAAATTGGATGCGACTGCGGTATTACGACCTTATTTTCATAATGATGAGACAGGTGGTAATAACAACGTTGAAATATTAGGTGGTTTATACAATCTAAGACTACCCGCAGATGAATTTAATCGAGTGGGGATATATACTTTATTTATTAGACCTGCTGAAATTAGAACCAAGATAATTGATTGTGGTGTTTTATCTGCATTACCTAATGTGAGAGGGTTGGTTTTTGATTTAAGTCAAGTACCAAGTGAATATAAAAATAAATTTGTTACACAAGGTTTAGTTGGTTTTAGGATAGAATATCTAAATGGTGATGGAACTAAAATACCTAATTTCTTTAGAGTCATTACCTCATCATTTTATTGTGAGCCGGTTATTGATAATTTAACTAATACATCACAAAAGGCGATTAGATATAGATATAGTGACAATGTTACTAATCTAATGTTCTGTACATTAACACCATCAACAACACCTTCAAATAGACCTATTGCGGTTCCATATATAGGACAACCAAACCAAAATGTTATCATTACTAATACTTTTTTTAACCCAATAACTTTAGATATTGAAATAGCGGAACACGACTTCTCCACATTGGCAATTGCTCTATTTGGTAATCAAACTAAATCTATGGATGATGGTATCTACACAATGTATGATACTGATAATAACATCTATAGACAATACAACTTATATGAAATTAGAGACCAATTTAACAAATTGTTATACGAGGTTAGAGAGGATAGAGGTGATGATGTTGATTTTAGTAAAAACTTTACAAATATACTACAATAATGGCGATTAAAAAATATATTTGTCCCCCAACTCCGGCCACAGGTGCTGGAACATTCTCTGACGATTTAGTTGGATTCCAATTAGTTCAGGGTGGAGGATTAACGCAGGGGAATTTTGATTTTTCAACAGGGATAACAGAAAAAAGTAATCGTAATTTTATTACGGGAACATTTTCAGAACCTATTAATTTAACCACATTAGGTATTTCTGATGTTGCACAATCAAAACAAATATTTGAAAATAACTTTCAAGTTTATCCTAATTTTGATTTAAGTCAGGTAACTAATTTCTCATTATATGGTTCATTAACTAAGAGGATATCGGTTTCAATCCAAAAGATTATTAACTATTTTCCGGCAGCGTTAGAATCGACATTTATTGGTGTTAACTATTTGACAGGTGCAACCGCGTTTAATGTTAACTATAATTCTGAAAGTAATATTACGACATTTGATATGGATGTTGCTAAATTACGTAACCAATTTGATATTGATTTCACAACTGAATCTACTCGTAATTTAGAATTGAGAGAAATAAAGGTGTCTCAATTAAGAAATTTTAGTGTTGAGTATGCCAAATATGCTATGTATTATAATAATGAACCATATGATGTTTCATTTGTTAGGGAAACTAATTCTATTACAGAAGGGACTTTAAGAGTTTCGGTATATGGTAATCCATTTTTAGGTCAGACCGAGGTTTATGGTGATATTTACATCAGACCAAATGATTTTGAGGTGTCAAAAGTTTTTAATGAAACTTTTGATGAGGTTGAAAAATTTCTTTTAAATAGATACTCAAGTCCGATATATACATCGACGTATTATGTTCCTGTTGAGAATGACGATGGTTCTTATAGTACCACACAACAAAAATTGACTTGGCCACTAAATGGTAATTGGAATATTGATATTTTAACACCGTCATTTACGAGATATATTGAAAGTTTAAATACTATTGTTGAGAACATTGACGGGTATAAAACAAATTTAATATCAAGGTTTTTAACAACAGGTGCGTTTAAAGAGTTTGACACTATAGGTCAAAAAACTGAGAAAACTTTACAGATTTATGGTCGAAGTTTTGACGAAACAAAGAAATTTATAGATGCGTTAGCGTATATGAATTCAGTTAATTATAATGTTAGTAATGATATTCCATCACAGTTACTTAAAAATTTAGCACAAACTTTGGGGTGGACCACTAATATGTCACCAATAACAAATGATGATTTTTTAACATCAGTTTTTGGTCAAAAAAATCATGATAAATCAAGTTTTTCTGGTGTCAAAACAGCTCAAACACCTGATGAATTAAATTACCAATATTTTAGAAATTTAATACTTAATTCGGCTTATTTGTTTAAATCTAAAGGAACACGAAAATCGGTTGAAATTTTAATGAGGTTAATTGGTGCTCCTGAAGCGATTGTTGAATTTAACGAACACGTTTATTTGGCGGACCAAGTTATTAATTTAAAACAATTTGATAAACAATTTGCAAAAATATCAGGTGGGACTTATGTCTCAGAATCGGTTGTCTTAGACCCTAATGATATTTACACATTCCAAGGAACACAATTCACAGGGTTTACAACTGAGTATATTATAAAAGATGTATCATTAACTAGAAATGAATACCCTATGGATGAATTAGGGTATCCTTCAGCACCTGAAGATAGTGAAGAATACTTTTTTCAATTAGGTAGTGGTTGGTTTGAACAAACACCAAGTCATAGAGGTCCTGAAATGGTTAATCTTACGACAAGTACTTTTGTTGGTTCAAATCCTGATTTTCAAACATATCTAAAGCCTTATACATATGGTCAAGATTATTTAAATAGATTTAGAGATTTCCCTTTTATGGATTTGGGGTATAAATTAACCAAAACTAAAGATAATAATAAAAGTTGGGTTAATAATGAGGTTGGATTTAGGGTGAATATTGATGGTGGGTATAACGCTAAGTATATTACTTATGATGATAGATTAGTTTTAAATGTTAAGAACATTGATTTACATATGAATCCCGCACAAGGATTAGCGTATGACGTTTGGTATATGTCAAGAGAATATAACTACCCAATACCAAATCAAGGGTTGTTTTATGTCCAACCAACACATTGTAGTCCGGCACCATTTGAATCAATCAATATGAAAATGAGTAATACTCAATTTCAAGCGTCATTTCCTGGTGTTAAATATCCTATAAGAGGTGGTGTGGATTGGACACAAATAGACCCAAAACCAAAAAGACAGACCTTCTTTGAATTCGCACAGTCGTTTTGGAAGAACATGATTAACGTTAGAAATAGACAATTTATGACTAATGGTAAATCAATGGGTTATCCTACGTTAGAATCTATATATTGGAAATATTTGTTATCTGAACAAGCAATTAACCAACCAAATAATAATTTCACATATGATACAATGATACAATATGTGAATGGTTTGGGTGATTATTGGGTTAGATTGGTTGAACAAATGATTCCTGCTACAACAATATGGAGTACGGGGGTTAAATATGAAAACTCAGTATTTCATAGACAAAAACATGCTTGGAGAAGACAAAGAGGTTGTCAAATTGTTCCGGTTCCTTGTAAACCTTGTTCAACAGAATCAACATTTTTACCTGTTGATTGTCCTATACAGAGTGTTCAATGTCCTATTTACCCTACAAGTGCAACAATTACGTCATTCTCAGGTATTTTAGGTAAATTGGTTAATGATTATATGACTTCTCAAGATAAAACCGCAAATGACTGTAATTTAAATGCTCTTCAAACCCAATGGTTTGTTGACTTACGTTTAAATGATTTTATAATAGTTAAAAAGAAATTTTTTGATGGTGTTGGATTTTCTATACCATCACTAAGTTCGCCAAGTAATACTCAGTGGTATAACGGATTAGTGTTAGCGTTGGATGAATTAAAAAATAGTGGGTATGATTATAATTTGAGTGGTGATGGTAACGTAGTTATTTACAACTCAATATGTTCTGAAGATACCCAAGGACTAACATTTAAACTAAATGTTGGTATAAATATGAATTTATGTTGTAAATAATGTCTTGTAGTTTAAATTACACAATAACAGGTTTAACAGGTGATTGTTCGGTTAATAGTGGTGGAACGTTTACGGTTAAGATAGATGGTAGTGCCCCACCATATTCAATACAATGGGTGTCACCTTACACATATAGTGAAATATTACCATCGTCAGCGACAACATATACTGTTACGGGGTTAACTGCGGGAACTTATAGTTTAAACGTAACAGATAGTTGTGTTTCACCTAGCCCAACGACAGTTGGTGTTACTGCTTACATTTCAAGTGGAACATGTATGTCAATAACAGGAGTAACAAATACTTTATGTGGGTTAAATAATGGGTCATTAACTGCTATGACAACTTATGATTATGGTAATTCGGTTTTTTCACTATATCACACAACATTAGGTTTTATAACGTCAGGTGATACTAATATTCCTTTAGGTCGTGTTTTTAATGAATTACAACCGGGGACTTATTATGTTGTTGGGGATGATGGTGCGGGGTGTACGGGCCAAAGTAATTCGATTATAGTTCAATCCTCATCTAATTTAGATTTTGGTTTTTATGTTGTTAATGATTCAGGTTGTAATGTCCAATCTGGTAAAGTTTATGTGATAGATGTTGAAGGAAATCCGCCATTTACCTACCTTTGGTCTAATGGTGAAACAACTGATAATATACAAAATTTATCACCGGGTGCGTATTCAGTTTCGGTTAGTGATAGTTCGGGTTGTGTGGTTAGTAAAGAAGCAACTGTTGAATTAGTTGAGCCATTAGGGGTTGTTGGTGAATATGTAACTCAACCTGAGTGTTTCCTTAGTAGTGGGGTTGTTGCGATTCAAGTATCAGGTGGGACACCACCATATTATTATTCAGGTTCAAATAATGTTGTTGAAGTTAGATTTGAAAATAATATGACCTGGAATACGTTATCTTCAGGACAATTTAATTATTATATTCAAGATGCTGGATTATGTACCTTAACAGGAAGTGTTAATTTAACAGTTCCAACAAGTTTTAACATAGTTCAAGTATCTGCGACTAACTCAACTTGTGGTAATAATCAAGGAACTATCGGACTTTCAATAACTAACGGAACACCACCGTATGTTTATACGTTAACGGGTCCTGTCAATCCGCCGGTTGTTAATACAACATTACAGACATATACTTTTACGCAATTAACTAACGGTGAATATACTTTAACTATTACGGACGGAAGTGGTTGTTCATTTACCGACACCTACATTATTGAAAACGTTGTTAATTTTGATTTTACGTTTTCAACAACAGGAACTACATGTGGTTCTAACAATGGTAAAATACAAATTGATGTTACTGGTGGTGAAGGTCCCTTTATTTATAATATAAACGGTCAAACTAATACTACCTCAGTTAATACACAAACATTTGGGAACTTATCTGTTGGTAGTTATACTGTGAGTGTTACTGACACATCTGTTCCTTGTACTCAATCAAATAGTTTTTATATTGGAGAATCA
>Ga0172367_10004183_pt1 | contig 18146 bp, 18 predicted proteins | sample Lak10m_FD_114542 | JGI IMG/M metagenome (GOLD analysis project Ga0172367, IMG submission 114542) | Freshwater microbial communities from Kabuno Bay, South-Kivu, Congo - kab_022012_10m | ecosystem: Environmental > Aquatic > Freshwater > Lake | place: Democratic Republic of the Congo: South-Kivu...
AACATCATTACCAGAAGGATTGGAAGTTGGTAGTTCTTTGTATTTAGAAGATACAAAAATAACTTCACTACCAAAAGGATTGAAAGTTGGTGGTAATATGGATTTAGAATGGACAAATATAACATCATTACCAGAAGGATTGAAAGTTGGTGGTAATTTATATATATGGGGTACACGATTAACAAAATACACAGATGATGAATTGAGGGAAATGATTCAACCTGGATTTATAGAAGGAGTAATATTTAGATAATGGAAAAAGAAACATTAAAAAGAATATTTGAATTCCTTGAAGAAAATGATAACAAAAGGATACCCCTAAAATGGAAATTACTCAATGATTTTGATTCAATAGATGATAAAGATTTATTTTATGATGATAATTTTGATTTATATGGTGTAAAAATAGAAAGATTGCCAGACAATTTTTCTGTTAAAGGATATCTTGATTTAAGATTGACAAAAATAAAAACCCTCCCAGATAATTTAACTATTTATGGCGATTTACATCTAACAGCTTTAGATATAGATTCAGTTCCAAAAAATCTAAAAGCACATTCAATGTATGCAAAACACACAACTCTATCTGAAAAATATTCATACAAAGAAATTACAGATATGATAAAAGAAAAGGGCGGTGAAGTTAAGTTTTTAACAATTTAATCACCTATATTTACATAAAAAAACTATGAACAAAGAATTATTAAAAGAAATATTATCAATTCCATCCTATAGTGGAAGAGAATTAAAATTAGTTAATTACATATGTGAATTCCTAAAAAAGAATAATATACCATATGAGGTAGATGAGATGCTCAACATATATTGCACAAAGGGTGATGCACAGACATATCCATGTGTTGTAGCACACACAGATACAGTCCACAACAACACTTATATAGATGTTAGGGCAGAATTAAGGAAAAACTCAAAGAATGTCTTAAAAGAGGCATATAAAGGTTATGACAAGTCTGGCAAACCAACCGGAATAGGTGGTGATGATAAGGCTGGCGTTTTTGCATGTTTAACTTTATTGACAGAATTGCCAATATTAAAGGCTGCTTTTTTTGTATCAGAAGAAATTGGTTGCATTGGCTCATTAGCAGCGAATCCAGAATTCTTTAAAAATGTTGGTTATGCCATACAGTTTGATGCCCCCTTTGATTGGATGGTATCAGAAATATCTTCAGGTGTGCCTTTATTTGATAGGGACAGCAAATTCTTCACCAAAGTTAATAATATCCTGGTTGAAAATACAAGTCCAACATATGGATCACATCCTTACACAGATGTATATGCTTTAAAGAAGTTGTTTGATTTTAGTTGCATTAATATATCCATAGGTTATTATGATTATCATACAGCAAATGAATATGTTGTTTTAGAAGATGTGGAGAAAGGAATCAAAATAGGCAAGGAAATGATTGAAAGTTTGGGTTATGATAAATATGAAAAGAAGCATATACCAGTTATTAGAAAAAGCAAGGGGGTTATTTAACCCCCTTTTTAATTATAACATTTTCATCTTCAACCATTAAGCAGTAAGGCTTATTCTCCTTAATGAAGTCATTTAAAACCTCATCAGATATTAAATCTTCTATTTTATCTTGAATGGCTCTTTTGATTGGTCTAGCACCATAAGTTTCATCAAACCCAACTTTGCTAATAAATTCAACAACAGATGAATCAAAAGAAATAACATAATTAGATTCTGTTAACCTTGTAATTAGTTTGTTAAGTTCAATTTCAGTTATCTTTTTAACATTTTCATCACTCAAAGTGTTGAATACAATAGTATCATCAATACGATTTAAAAACTCAGGGGAGAAGAACTTTTTTAATTCTTTCATTAACATTTCCTTTTTAGCAACTTCATTGCCATATTTTGAAGATGTGAAACTAATTCCTGTTCCAAAATCTTGGAATTTCTTAATGCCCAAATTTGTTGTTAAAATGATAATTGTATTTTTAAAGTTAATAGTTTTACCCAGACTATCAGTTAGATGACCTTCATCTAATATCTGCAATAACAAGTTAAATACATCCTTATGGGCTTTCTCAATCTCATCAAACAAGATGATTGAATATGGGTTATTCTTAACTTTTTCAGTTAATTGCCCACCTTCATCATGACCAACATAACCTGGGGGTGAACCAATTAATCTTGATATGGTATGTTTTTCTTGATATTCACTCATATCAACCCTAATCAATGATTTTTCATTTCCAAATAATTGTTTGGCTAGTTGTTTTGCTAGATGTGTCTTACCAACTCCTGTGTTTCCTAGGAAGATAAAACTTCCCACTGGACGATTTGGGTCTTTGATGTTAAGCCTATTCCTTTTAATTGACCTTGTAATAGATTCAACAGCAGCATCTTGACCAATAAGATTTTTCTTAATCTTTTTGTCTAAATCTATTAGTTTTTGTTTTTCATCAACATTCATTTGCTCCAATGGAATATTTGTCATAATGGAAACCACAGAATAAACATCTTCAATATCAATCTTTCTCTTATTCTTTAAATTATTATCTTCAAACTTTTTTGTTTCAGTATCAAGTTTTGTTAATAATTTTAATTCCTTATCCCTAATTTCAGCAGCCAATTCATATTCTTGATTGATAACAACTCTTGTTTTTTCTTTCTTTAAGTCATTAATTTTTTCTTTTAAAATTTGGATTGATTCTGGTATTTTAACTTCAACTTGCAACTTTGCACCAACTTCATCAATAACATCAAAGGCCTTATCAGGGAATGCTCTATCATTAATATACCTATCTGCCATTTTAACGCATAATTCAATAACTTCATCACTATATGATGCCTTATGAAAGGATTCATATTTGTCAATAGATTGTTTAACAATTTTTATTGTTTCACTTATTGAAGGCTGCTCAAGTTTTATTTTCTGAAACCTCCTTGTTAAAGCCCCATCTTTCTCAATTGATTTTTTGAATTCATCAAATGTGGTTGCTCCAATGCATTGAATGTCCCCAGATGCTAATGCTGGCTTGAATATGTTTGCACCATCCATAGCATTAGATGAATTTCCAGATCCAATTAATGTGTGTATTTCATCAATGAATATAACAACATTTGGATTTGCAATTAATTCATCAAGAATAACTTTCATTCTTTCTTCAAACTGGCCCCTATATTTGGTGCCAGCAACAACAGAGGTTAAATCTAAATTTACAATTCTTTTGTTCAATAAATTTTGAGGTCCCTCACCTTTTGAAATCATCAAAGCGACACCTTCAATTAAATTGGTTTTACCACAACCAGCATCACCAAGAATCAATGGGTTGTTTTTCTTACGTCTTGATAAGATTTGAGCCAATCTCTTAACCTCTTTCTCCCTACCAATTGACATATCCAATTTTCCCATTTCAGCCAATTTGGATAAATCTCTGCTAAAATTGTCCAATACTGGCGTTTTTGAACCAGAGGTATTTTTCTTACCTCTTGTTGTTTTTTCATCATCAAAATAGTCAACATTCATATCTTATATTTTTTTATAAATATCATACAAAAATTAGACTAATCCAATAGTTTTGACAAATTGTCAGAAAAATAATGTCATATGTGACAATATGACATATAATAATGGACATAACTGACAAAATGTCATATAAAAATAATTTGGCATTAAATTTGACATTGTGAAAAAAAAAATAAATAATTAAAAAAACAAAATTATGAAAGACAGAGATTATTTAGCAGAGTTATTATTTGGTTCAGTGAAACCATTTATTGTTTCATCAAATTCAACCTACGGTCCTTTTGATTCTAATAATACCATTTTTGATGATGAGTATGATATAGAATTAACAAAAGATGGTGCTTATGTATCCTTTGAGGTTCCAGGTTATACAAAAAATGATTTGGAAATTGTTTTGGAGAATAAGCAAATAAATATAACCGGAAAAAGGGTATATAATAAGAAGGGTGATACCAAAACAATAAAGCATAGGTTTAAGTTGGACAATTACCAAATTAATGAGGCCAATATTGAAGCAACTGTTTCAAATGGCATCTTAACATTGTTCTTGCCAAATTATGTAGAAAAAGGTAAAAAAACAATAACCATTTCATAAGTTTAATATATTTATATTAAAAAAACTATGAAAAATATTATCCCCCTACTTATATTATCTTTATTATTCTCTTGTGAGAAGGAAGAAATTGTTGTGCAACAAATTGCATCAAGCAAGAAAATAAATGCTATTGTTTTGGCAGTTGATTCTGTAACAAAATATTCAAGCATAAATGAGGATTGGTTTTCAATTGCCTCAAATAGAAGTTATGATGTTTCAACCAAATTCTACAATAATGATAGTTTGGGAAATATCACAGATTTAACATCAATGATTATTGATAGCAATTATGCTGTAAAATATGAATTAATTTCTTCATTAAAAAGCAAGATAACAATTCTGGATAAGAATAAGGAGGGGGGTGATTTGGGTTTGTTATTCAAGATACAAACAACAACACCTGAGTTTGGGGTGTTAGATGTGAAGTTGTATAACAAAAAATGTGATACTATTTTTAATTACAAATATTCTTTTATTGTTTCTGCACCTTAATTTAGGTTAATCATTTTAAACAAGCCTCCAAAATATTTTAATTAATATTGGAGGCTTTTTTTATTGTATATATTTATATAGTAAAAACACTATGGCTATTACAAAAGAAATAATAAGCGGAACAAAAATAATTAATGAAGTCAAATCTAGCAATGTTAAAAAGACAGAATATGATTTGGAAACAAAGAAATTATTGGTTGAATTCAATAATGGAATAAAATATGAATATGATGATGTTCCGCACAAAATCTACACACAATTTAGAATGGCAGAATCTCAAGGCAAATTCTTTAGCTCAAATATTGCAAAAAGTTATAAGTATATAAAAAAATAAAAATGGAAGATAATATAATAAAAAGTTTTGTTGTTAAAGATACATTAAATCCAAAAGTTTGGGATAATTCAAATGATATAAAGAAGGCAAAAATAAAACCAGAAATTAAAAAAGGGTTATTGGATATTGCAAAAGAATTTATTGAATTCTTGGATGAAGAAGTTTTTATTGAGGATATAATGTTAACTGGTTCATTGTCCAATTATAATTGGTCAGAATATTCTGATTTTGATTTGCATATAATTATTGATTTGGATCAGTTTGAAGGTGATGGTGATGTTTATTTGAAATTATTTTCAGCAAAGAAATTAATATTTAATGATAAGCATAATTTAACAATTAAAGGTTATGATGTGGAAGTATATCCGCAAGATGATAAAGAAGAACATACAGCAGAAGGGCAATATTCATTAATGAATGAGGAATGGTTGGTTGTTCCCAAAAAAGAGAAACCCCCAGTTAACAAATCAAAATTAAAATTAAAAATAACCCATTGGGTTGATTTTGTTAAAAAAACATTAAAAGATGCAGATGAAGCATCATTAAAAGTTTCAAAAACAAAAATAAAAAAATTAACAGACAAATTAAGGAAATTTAGAAAAGGTGGTTTGGAAAAAGGCGGTGAATTCTCAAATGAAAATTTGGTTTATAAATATTTAAGAAGAAGTGGTTTATTAGATAAGGTCTTTAATTATCAATATAAGAAAAGAACCAAAGAATTATCTATTGAAAATGAAATTTATTAAATTTTATTTTTACTATATTAATATTTGACATTATAGATATATTTATATATAAATATAAATAAAATGGCAGTAGTTAGTGCAAATACTTTTTATGAATACACCAAAGGTATGTTGGGATTTTTTGATGGAAGTCCTATAACTGGAACAACACAAGCACCACATCCACAAGCAGTTGTTACAAACTCAACAGGCGGGACTGACACAGTTATTGAAATGTCAGCAATTAAATTAGGTGGAATAAATGGTTTAAATAATTAAAAAAATATAAAAATGAGTAAATTAAAACCAATTGGTAGTGAAAAACTACAAGGTGATGCAAAGTTAAACAGAATGTTAGAAATTGCTATGTATAAGGAAGTTGATAAGCAAAATATCAATGAAACTTCTTCAAAGGAGTATGACATACAATTAACTGATGGCAATGTTTATGCTATTGTTAAAGAGAAAGTTGGATATGTTATTAAAAAAGGATTAAATGAATCTACATTAGACTACATTGATCCAATTAGGAATAGAAAATATTATAGATCTTACTCTCAAGCATTTAAGAAATTAAATTTAATCACAAAAGAATTAAATGAGTTATATGATAATCCAAATGGTATTTCATTATTTGGTGAGCAAAAGAAATATACATTAAAAACACCAAAACCAGCCCAGCCAGATAATGAAATGGGTGATATGCCTGCTCCACCACCAGAACCACCACCTGTTCCAAATCCAGAGTTACCCCCATCTCCATTGGAAGGTGGTGAAGGTCAAATGCCCCCACCAGTTGAACCAGGAATGGAAGGTGAAATGCCACCACCAGCTGAACCAGGAATGGAAGGGATGGATGATATGGGTGATGAAATGCCAGATATGGATATGGAGGATGAGCCAAAGCAAGGCAAAGGTGATGAAGAAGTTACATTTAAAACAATTCAGAAATTAACTGGAAGGTTAACACAGAAGATTAGAACTTTGGAAAATGAGGAAGGTTTAACATCAGAAGAAGTTAAATATGTTATTAATATGGTTATATCATCATTAAATATTGATATTCTTGATGAAGAAGATGTTGATGATATTATATCAAAGTTTGAAGGTGGTGGTGAAGAAGGTGATATGGAAGATATGGGTGATGAAATGCCAGATATGGAAGGTGAAATGCCAGATATGGAAGGAATGCCTGATATGGAAGGGATGGGTGATGAAATGCCAGATATGGGGGCAATGCCTCAAGGTGGGGGTGAAGAATATGCTCCAAAAAAGAGATATGCTGAATCAAAAGTGGATAGAATTATATCAAATTATTTTGAATTAAGTCCACAAGAAAAGGTATTATCAGAGCAGAGAAAAAGGAAATTAGAAAAATTGTTAAATGAAAATCTAAAATCAATTAAATTATTATCTGAAACACAGAAGCAATATTCAACAGCAAATGATTTCTTAAATAAGTTTAAAAGATTTAAAGTTATGGGAAAAACTAACTTGGGGAATATTATGCTAAAATTAAATGAAAATACTGTTAAGATAACTAAAAAAGGAATTATACTAGAAGATAATGAAATTGATTCGAAAAAAAAAGATTTTAAGTGGAAATTAATAAATGATTATGATTCTATAACTCAAGAAGATTTAAAAGTTGATGGTGATTTGGTTTTAGATAGTACAAGAATAAATTCATTACCAGAAGGATTACAAGTTGATGGTGATTTGGTTTTAGATAGTACAGGAATAAATTCATTACCAAATGATTTGAAAGTTTGGGGGAATTTAACTATAACTCTAGAAAGAATAACATCATTACCAGAAGGATTGGAAGTTTTAGGTGATTTACTAATATCTAATTGTCATAGATTAGTTACAATACCAAGTGGTTTAAAAGTTGGAGGTAAAATAGCAGTTGTAATAGGTAATAAGATGAATTTACCAAAAGGGTTTGAATTTGATGGAGATTTACATTTAGTGGCAATTCCATATCTTGATGAATTACCAAGCAATATGTACATTAAAGGCAATTTAGTTTTACAGCACAACATTAATTTAAATTCACTACCAAAAGGGTTAAAAGTTGATGGAAATTTAGATATAAGAGCTACAAAAATAGAATCATTACCAGATGATTTAAAAGTTGGTGGTGACTTATATGGAAGCCGAGATTTATCCAAATATCTCCCAAATGGTTATGTAAAAGGTGAAATAAAAAATAATTATTTTGGTAATATGTATTCCTTCAGATAATGAATAGATTAGTTTTCATAAATTCTCTTGGTGTTAATTATAAGGGTGATTATTTATATGAATTCATATTTTCATCATCTGATTCAGTTTGGGGTGAGAACTGGGAAGCAAAACCATCAAATGGATACCCAAAACCACCAGAATTAAAATATATTAAAAAAGTTGGACAATTATTATCAGAAGATGTATCATTGTATTTAATACAGAACTCTGATTATTTTTCTATGATTGATTCTGTTGATGGTGTTATAGCATTGGGGTGGGAAGTTAATGAAGATGTTAAAAATAGATTAGTATTTAAGTTTGGTGAAACTGAACAAGAGATAAAAAATAAACTCTATGAAAGAGATTTAGTTTTAGAATTTGATAAAACCATAGTATATGAAAATTAATAAAAAAGTGATAGCCTTATTGGAAGAAGGTTTTTCAATAGAAACTTTGAGAAAAATGAGTGATAATAATATAAGTTATTTATACTCAAAGTTATTAAGTGAACAAGTTACAACCACAAAAGGTACAATTGTAACAAAGAAAGAGCCAAAGGCAATTGAGTTGGCTAATAAAGGTTATAATGTTAGATTAGAGAAGAAAGAAATGGGTGAAGCCAAAAAATCTAAAACAAATCCTTGGGCAATTTGTACAGCACAGTTGAAGAAAGAGTTTGGTACTTCTGAAAGAAGTGAATGGACAAAATCTCAAATGAAAAAGTATGAAAAATGTGTAATGGATGTTAAAGGTAAATCCAAGAAAGATATGAAAGAATCTAATATAATTGATTCTTTTATTGAAGACCAGATGAACAAAATGGTTGAATCTACTTTAAGACCACAAGTTACAAAAAGAGATTTATTAAAACATTTAAAAGAACAAGCTGCCCCAACAACAAAACCAACTACTAAACCAGCAACACCAAAAATAAAACCATCAAGAGAGGATAACCCATTCCAAAATCCACGTCCGGGTGTAAAAACTCCAGGAAAGGCTGACACAACAACAAAACCAACTATCAAACCAGCAACACCAAAAACAAAACCAACAAGAGAGGATAACCCATTCCAAAATCCACGTCCGGGTGTAAAAACTCCACCAAAGGCAATTTCATCAGAAAAAGCAAAAGGAGCAATTATAAATAATATTATGCAATTAATAAATTTCAAAGGATAATGAAGAACATAGACAAATTAATTAACAAAAAATTAAGAGAACAATTAGAATATACTGGTTCTGAACGTATGGATCCAGAATTGGAGAAAAAACTTGCAGACCCAGAATCTATGTTTGCCCAAAATCCAGCTCTAAAGAGGGGTTCATTAGATGTTCAAAAATTATATAGTCGTTCATTTAATGATGTATTAGAAAGGGTTAGAAGAATTGCAGGTAAAGAAACACTAACACCAAATGAATTGGTTTCAATTGTGACATCAAGAGTATATCAGAATGTTGGAGCAATTCAACAATTAGAATCTAGGTATCAAGATGAATTGGTGGAGTTAGCCATCAATGAGACATTAAATGAAATGGAAGTTAGTGATGATGAATTCATTATTAGGGCTAGTCTAGGTATGCCTGGTAGTAATGTTGTTGGTAGAATGAAAAAAGAAAAAGACAAGATTAATAAAGAATTATCACAAGAAGAAAAAGAGGAGTTGTCAAATGAAGTTTTTAAAAGAGATATTATTAATGCTATTATTGGTGGTGTTGCAAGAAAAACTCATTATATCTATGAAAAACCAGAAGTTAAGGCGCAATTAGATGAAATTAATCCAAAACTTTATCAATTGTATTCAACAACAATTCCTTTGATTGATGCATTATATTTCTTAAATGAATCTATGATGGATATGGCAGCAAAAGGTGGTGGTGTTGCTGCATCTGTTGATATTGAAGATGAAGAAGATGAAGAAACTAATGAAACAAAAACTGTAATCAATGCAACAGCATTTATGTTTCCAATATTGTGTCATGAAATTGCAAAAGGAATTGAAGAGGCTTTGGCTAGGCATGGTTATTCTAATGATCCAGATATGGCTAATATGACATTAGGTCAAGCAGATACGTTAAAATCAGAAACAGAAGGTTTAAGAATTGGCCCAGCTATTTTGGAAAAAATAAGGAATATTTTGCCTACTGAATTATTTGATAAATCAGACATTGGGTTAATTAGATTTTTCTTTGTTGAATTATACAAAATACCAGCAGATGAATTTATCAATTTAATGAAATATGTAATATCAGATACCCCATCTGACCAAGATTATGCAAAAAGGGAATTTGATGAATTAATTGATAAGGCTAGAGTTAGTAAGGAGAAATATATTGAATATTTACAAAGCCAATATATGGCTGATATGGATATAGATGATGAAGATAGTTATGATGGTAGTGGATTTGATAACACACAAGCACCAGATGATTATACTGGTGGAAAACAAATAGATTTTGACCCATCAGATTTTGAGGATATATCACTTGATGAATTATTGAAAGATTTAAATATTAGAAGAAATTAATTAACTATGAAAAAAATTAGATTAACAGAAACTCAAATGACTTCTATTATCCATAAGATAATATTAGAAGAAAAATCATTATATGATGATAATAATATAATTAAAAGATACAATTTTGAAGTACTTGGTGATGATAATCCTTTGAAATGGACTAAATTATATATGACTAAGAATCAAAAAAATGATTGGGTATTTAATCAAGAAAAGGATAGCATTCATAGCACATTTGATTCTTTATCCTTGAAAAATATCCAAATACATAGTTTTTTATATAGGTTTGTTATTGGGTTTACAAATCATGAGTATGATTATGAATGGAATTCTACAGGAGATGAAACTGATATTATGCTAACACTAGATAAAAATAAAATTATTAGAGTGACAAAAGAAAAATATATTATAGAATCAATTCTTAATGATGTAGTAAAATTAAAATTTAAAGGGGAGGAAGAGATTTTTTATAACCCTAATTATACTTATGATGATTCAAGTGATAATATGTTATATGGTTATGATGATGATTATTAATATTTATAACTTTAAATAACATTTAAATCCCCAATCTTTAATTAGGTTGGGGTTTTTTTGTTTTGTATGTATTTATAAAAAAAAGATATTATGACAAGAGATCAAGTATTGATTGAATCTGCCAAATGCTTAAAAAGCACACCATACTGTTTGAAGACATATTTGCAGACATATGACAATACAGTGAAGAAATATGTCCCATTGGATTTATTCCCAGACCAAGTTAAATTGATTGAAGATTTTGATTTACATAATGAAAATATTGCATTAAAGTACAGACAAGCAGGTGTTTCAACAGTTACAGCAGCATGGATATCAAAAAAATTGGCATTTGCAAATAGAAATAAACCAGAAAAAATACTGATTATTGCCAACAAATTGGATACAGCCGTTGAAATGGCAAATAAGGTTAGACATTTCACAGAACAATGGCCAAATTGGGTTGGCATTGGATTTTCATCTGAAAAAAACTCTGCAAGACATTTTAAATTAAATAATGATTGTGAGGTTAAGGCTGTGGCAACATCAAAGGATGCATTGAGGGGTTATACCCCCACCACATTAATCTTTGATGAGGCTGCTTATATTGATGCTGATCCTGACTTCTGGGCTGCATCTATGGCATCATTATCTTGCGTTCATGAGGATTCATATATCTTCACAGACAATGGAATAATTCAATTAAAAGATATTATATCTGAAAAGAATAATATTGGATTCACAAAATATGATGGGTCATTAAAAGTTATTAACAAAGATAAGGAAATTGTTGATATAAAAAGCACATTCAAATCCATAAGAGCAACATGTTATAAGATAAAAACAAAATTGGGTTATGAATTAACTGGGTCATTTAAGCATCCATTATTGGTTAACACAAATGCTGATAATGATGAATGGGTTAGAATGGAGCATATGAAGGTGGGGGATAATATAAAGCTCCAATTTGACCAGAATTTATTTGGAAAGGATCAAGAAATACAATTTGATTTAAAGCATTTTAATGAAACAGAGAAATATAAACTCCCAACAAAATTATCTGATGATTTGGATTTGTGTTATCTTATGGGGTTATTTGTTGCAGAGGGAAATTATAATGATAATACCATTGCAATAACAAATGGGGATGATGAGATTATTAACTTTTTAACAAATATGAATTTTATTAAAAGTAGAGAACATCATTATTATTATTCATCCTCATATTTAACAAGATTTTTCCAAGAATATATTGGAATGCTCAAAGCAATTGCAAAAGATAAGAAAATTCCCCAGATTATATTAAGAAGTTCAAAGGAGGTTGTTAAGGCATTCTTGCAAGGCATGTTTGATGGTGATGGTTGCGCATATAAAACTGGGGTTAAATATACCAGCACATCAAAAGAATTGGTTAATCAACTTCAAATATTATTATTGAATTTTGGCATCCAATCCTATATTAAATACACAGAAGAAAAAACATCAAAAACATCCATTTTAACAAATAAAAATCATATAACAAAAATATATAATCTTTTCATTAAAAACCAATATATTGAAAGATTCTTTGATGAGATTGGATTTAGATTATCAAGAAAGCAAATAAAACAAAACAATTATAAAAATAAATTAAAGAATAGCCAGACCATATATGCAACAAAAGATGAATTAAAGGCAATTTTAAATGAGAATGGAATTAAGCGTTCCCAATATGAAAAAGAATTTAGATTTATGGATGGGTTATTAAGAAAAAATAAAACAAGGATTTCCTTGCATTCCCTTGAACTTTTATTTGAAAAGAATTTGCCAAATAAAACCACATTATCCATTTGGGAAAATAGATATGAAAAATTAAAAAGTTATTTCTATGATGAGATTATTCATATTGATTCATTTGAGGATGATACCTATGATTTGGAAATTCCGGATGGGCATTCATTTGTCAGCAATGGAATAATTTCCCATAACACAGGTGGCAAAGTTGTTGTAATATCAACGCCAAATGGATATGATAAAATATATTATGAAATATATGACCAAGCATTGCGTAATGTGAATGATTTTAAGATTACAGAAATGGTTTGGTATAGAGACCCAAGATATACAAAAGATTTATATATGGTGAAGACAAAAGATATGATTCATTATCTTTTGAATAAAGAGGAATATAGCAAAGATGATATAATTGATTTATCATATGAAAATTCTTATGAGAGAGACCATCAGAGAGTTATTGAATATATTGAAGAGGGTTATAAACCATGTTCATCTTGGTATGAGGGAATGGTTAAGAAACTTAAATATGATAAGAGAAAGATATCACAAGAGATTGAAAGCAATTTCTTGGGGTCAGGGGATAATGTGTTTGATTCAGAATTATTATCAAATATTTTAAAAAATCAATTAACAAATCCCATATCAAAATTAATGGGAAATTGTTTGTGGATGTTTAAAGAACCAGAAAATGGTCATAGGTATGTTGCTGGTGTGGATGTTTCAAGGGGTGATTCGGAAGATTTTTCAACCATTCAGATTATTGATTTTGATGCACAAGAGCAAGTCTTGGAATATGTTGGAAAAATCCCCCCAGATATATTGGCAGAAGTTGTTTTTAAATGGTGTTCATTATATAAGGCATTTGTTGTTGTTGATTTAACTGGTGGAATGGGGGTTGCAACATCAAGAAAATTGCAAGAAATGAATTATCCAAGTTTGTATTATGATAATATTGACCCAGCTAATAAATGGAAGTATGATCCAAAAATGAATGAAAGAATACCAGGAATAAATTTTAACAATAAAAGAGTTCAAATGATTGCTTCATATGAGGAAGCATTGAGGCATAAGTTTAAGATTTACTCAAATAGACTATACAATGAAATGAATACGTTTATATATATAAATGGAAGACCTGATCACCAAAAAGGGCATCATGATGATTGTATTATGGCTATTGCTATGGCAACATTTGTTGCTGAAAAATCATTCCAGAATTTAGAAAAAGTAACAAATCACACAAAAGCAATGATTAATTCATGGAGTACTTTTACAAATACATATACAGAGCAATCTTTATTTTTTAACCCAATGATACCAAGTAATGGGTATAGGCAAATAAAAAATGAACCAAATGCAAATGATTATCAAAAATATAATTGGCTATTTGGTGTCAGATAAATTAAAATATTATGGACAGTAATAAAAATCAAAATTTAACAGTTTGGCAAAGGTTATCAGCAACTTTTGGTCCAAACTCATTATTAAATCAAGATGTTCCAACATATAAATTTGATAAAAAGGAACTATTAAGAACACAAAATAAGGCAGAATTTGAACGTGAGAAACTTCAAGCACAGCAATCTTTTTATTTATCAAACCAATGGGCAAAGATTGATAATCATTTATATACCCAAGCAGTCTATTATGAACCAACAAGATTGGCTTCAGTTTATGATTTTGAATCAATGGAATTCACCCCAGAAATTGGAGCAGCATTAGATATATATGCTGAAGAATCAACAACAACTGATGAAGATGGACATATGTTACAGATATATTCTGAATCAAAAAGAATAAAATCAGTATTAACTGATTTATTTAATAATGTTTTGGATATAAATACATCATTACCTATGTGGACTAGAAACACATGTAAGTTTGGTGATAACTTTGTCTTTTTAAAGTTAGACCCCGAAAAAGGCATTGTTGGATGCAATCAGTTACCAAATATTGAAATTGAAAGGTTAGAACCAGGAAGTTCAGAAAAATCACCAAACTATGGTGAAATGTCATCAAGTAATGAGTCATTAAAATTCAAGTGGAAGAATAAACAAATGGAATTTCAACCTTGGGAAGTTGCACACTTTAGAATATTAGGGGACGACAGAAAACTCCCATATGGCACATCCCTCCTTGAAAAAGCAAGACGTATATGGAAGCAATTGCTATTAGCAGAAGATGCTATGTTAATTTATAGAACATCAAGAGCGCCAGAGAGAAGAGTATTTAAAGTCTTTGTTGGAAATATGGATGATAATGATGTTGAAGCATATGTACAACGTGTTGCAAATAAATTTAAGAGAGAACAAATTGTTGATGGAAAAACAGGTAATGTGGATATGAGATTTAATCAAATGGCTGTGGATCAAGATTATTTTGTTCCAGTAAGAGACCCATCTCAAGGAAGTCCAATTGAAACATTGCCAGGTGGAACAAACTTGGGTGAAGTTGCTGATATTGAATATATTCAAAAGAAATTGGTAACAGCATTAAGGATTCCAAAAACATTCTTGGGGTTTGAAGATGTGGTTGGTGATGGAAAAACATTATCATTACAAGATATTAGATTTGCAAGAACCATAAATAGAATACAGAAATGTATGATATCTGAATTAAACAAAATTGCAATAATTCATTTATTTTTGTTGGGATTTGAAGATGAATTATCTAATTTCACATTAGGTTTAACAAATCCATCAACTCAAGCAGATTTGTTAAAGATTGATATATGGAAAGAAAAAATTGGGCTATATCAACAAGCAGTTGCTGATCCTGGTTCAGGAATTGCTCCAACATCAGCAACTTGGGCTAAAAAACATATTTTTGGTTGGTCAGATGAAGAAATTAGATTAGATTTACAACAACAGAGAATTGAAAAAGCTGCAGGTGAAGAATTAAAAACAACAGCTCTTGTTATTAAAAAGACAGGACTATTTGATAATATTGATAAATTATATGGTGTTGTTAGTGGTGCAACATTAGGTGCACCACCTCCACCTCCAGGTGGAATGGATATGGGTGGAATGGATATGGGTGGAATGGATTTAGGCGCACCCCCACCACCGCCAGCAGAATTAGGTGGAGAAGCAGAAGCACCTCCTCTTCCGGGTCCAGGTTTAGCACCAGAATCAAGGGTGAAAAATCTAAATATTCTTCTTGAGAATAATATTATTGACAATGGTGGTTATCAGTCATTAGAAAAAAGTAGAAAATCTTTAGGGGATATTGAAAAAGAATTAAAAAAGTTATTAAACTTATAATATTTATAAAAAAAATAAAAATATGAAATTTGGTAAAGTGAAAACAATTATTGAAAATGATCTTTCAGAATCAGTAAAAGATAGAAAGGTTTTTAAAGAAAATATTAAAAATTTTAAAAAACATATATTAAGTGATAAAAATTTATCTAAATTATATGTTTTATATGGAGATTTGAATAAGCCAAGGGGTTTAAGTGAATCTGATGCTAAAACTTATTTGGATGAAGGAATTGAATGGGCAAAGAAATTAATAAAAAAATCAAAAACACCTATTATAATAAATAATTCAGTTGGTAACAATCCTTATGAGGATATAGATAAATTAGTTTATGAATCAATCAATGATATTGATGAACAAATTAAAGTTAAAAGTAGGTTATTAGAAAAATTAAAGACTCCATTAGTTAGTAGTGAAAATATTATTAATATACCAATTAAATCTATGGTTAAGGTTGCAAACAATAAAATTAATGAATATGTTAATTCACTAAATGAAGAAACAAAAAAAGAAATATTGGTTCTATTAAAACAAGATAGGAATCAATTAAATTTAGATTTTAATCAGTTAAAAGAAGATGTTGTTAAGAAATTAAATGAATTATTGATTTCTGAAACAAATAATGATGTTATTGTAAAAATAAATAAGGCTATAAATAAAGTTAATTCTGATAAATTTGATATATTAAACTACTATGAGTTAAAAACTTTAAATAAGTCTTTAATTAGTTGATTTTATTTGATAATTATATTGTTTTTATTTATATTTTAATATAAATAATGAACAATAGATGAAAAATGGGAAAAAAGTTAAACTTAAATTATTTAATGAATTAAAAATATTCTATGGAACAATAGACCATATTGAATTAAAGTCAATATATATTAACATCCAATCTTGGATTAAACCAAAGGATGATAATGATAACTGGAAGAAAATAATATGCACACAATCAAGGGAAATCAAACATACAATATTTGATGCAAATGATCCTGATTTATTTCATAAATCAGCAATTGTTGATTTAGATATTAGATATAGCGGAATTAGTCTTGATAAAAAATCATTTATGAATCTTGAAGTTACTCTATTTGTTAAGGATGGTGTTTATTTTAAATCTCCTGAAATAAAAGAATTTGTCAAAAAACTAATTAAACAAGTTTACTTTAAGAATTTGTCAAAAAACAAATATTTTGATTTTTATTTAACAAAAAAAGAATTATCTGTTTAAAACAATATATTTTAATATTTATATATTAAAATATAATATGAAAGAGTTAAGAATTCTTGAAGCCAATGAAATAGGACATGGCATTCTAATTGAAATGGATGCTGGGTGGATTAATCCAAAAGATGAGTTAAACTTAAATTTAATAAGAGAAAATAAGAAATTAGATTATAGTAAACCTTTTGAGTTTTATGCTGTCTTGCAGAAACATGATGTCCCAAATAGGAATGGTAGAACATATCCTGAAAAGATATTAAAAAGGGAAGCAGAAAGATATAAAAAGATTATTGAAAAAGGTTTATCAACATCAGAATTAAACCACCCAGAATCATCCCTTATTGACCTAGATAGGGTATCCCATTTGATTACAGATGTTTGGTGGGATAGCAATGTCCTAATGGGAAAGTTATTGTTATTGACCTCTCCTGCCTTCCATGAGAGAGGCATTGTTTCAACCAAAGGTGATATTGCTGCAAATCTAATGAGGCAAGGAGTGAGCCTTGGAATCAGTTCTAGAGGGGTTGGATCATTAAAAAAAGTTGGGGAGAAAAATGAGGTTCAAGATGACTTTGAATTGATTTGTTTTGATTTGGTTTCATCACCATCAACGCCAGGGGCATATCTATTTTCAAACAAGGAAGACAGGCATAAGTATGATGAAAAATTGGAAGAGGAAAAGAAAATTGAGCCAGTTAATAATGTGTTAAAATTAATGTCCAAACTTGATAGTTATTTAAAATAAAATGGAAAAAGAACAATTAAAAAGAATATTTAAGTTTCTTGAGGAGAAAGAACAACAGAACCCCCCATTTTTGTGGAAGCATATAAATAATATACCATTAACTGAAGAAGATTTGAATGTTAAAGGCAATTTGAATTTAGCATATTCTAGTATAACCTCATTACCAGAAGGATTAAATGTTAGGGGTAATTTATTTCTATATAAATCAAAAATAACCTCATTACCA
>Ga0172367_10004188_pt1 | contig 18142 bp, 18 predicted proteins | sample Lak10m_FD_114542 | JGI IMG/M metagenome (GOLD analysis project Ga0172367, IMG submission 114542) | Freshwater microbial communities from Kabuno Bay, South-Kivu, Congo - kab_022012_10m | ecosystem: Environmental > Aquatic > Freshwater > Lake | place: Democratic Republic of the Congo: South-Kivu...
GATCAGTTCCATCGGAAACAGCGGCGCCAGATCATCCGGCCCGACCGGCTGGTGCGTGCCCGGATGCAGTACCGGTGGCGGCGGCACCGGCAAGTCGGCGACGAGGTTGTACCAGTATTTCGGAATGCGTGATTCGTCGAGCAGATATTTGATGGTATCAGTCATGACTCCTCCCTCATTGAAATTGCCAAAGGACGCTAGGGTGCGAGGCGCTCGATGTTCCAGCCGCCGGCCTTTCTTGTGTAAAGGAGCCGGTCGTGCAGGCGGTCCTTCCGCCCCTGCCAGAACTCAATCGCCTCGGGCAGCACCCGATAGCCGCCCCAATGCAGGGGCCGCGGCGGATGCTTGCCGTAGCGTAGCACGATTGCGGCAACCTTCGTCGCCAGCGTCAAGCGGTCCGGCAGCACCATGCTTTGCGGAGAAGCCCAGGCGCCGAGGCGGCTGCCCAGGGGGCGGCTGTCGAAATACGCGTCCGACTCCTCGGCCGACACCTTTTCGATCGCGCCTTCGATGCGCACCTGGCGCTCCAGTTCGGCCCAGCAGAACACCAGGGCAGCGTAGGGATTGGCCGCGAGCTCGCGTGCCTTGCGGCTGGCATAGTTGGTGTAAAAAACGAAGCCATCCGCATCCACGCCCTTGAGCAGTACCACTCGCGCCGAAGGCCGGCCCTCGGTGGTCGCGGTGGCGAGCGTCATCGCGTTGGGCAGCGGCAGTTCGGCATGCAGCGCATCGTGAAACCAGTGATCGAATTGCCTGAACGGATCGGCCGCCGCGTCTTTTTCGACCAGCCCGGCGCGCATGTATTCCTGGCGTATGTCGGCGATGCGCATGAAGCGAAGCGGATCCTGGGGGATGCGGAGCGTCATTTTACCCCGCCGTGCCGCGCGGCGCTGGCGTCGGCGCATTGTAGAATGCGCCTGTCTCGGTTCTTGCCAGGCACCATGCCCCAGGTCATCGATTACGAGCACGGCATCAGCGCCATCGATTCGGGCTACCACCGGCCGATGCTCGACGCCATCCATCTGCTGGTGGAAGGCGATCGCGCGGCGATCGTCGATACCGGCACCAACCACTCAGTACCGCTGGTGATCGAGGCGATGCGGCGAAAAGGCCTCGCGCCCGAGCAGGTGGACTACGTGATCCTTACCCATATCCACCTCGACCACGCTGGCGGCGCAGGCCTGTTCATGCGGGCGTTTCCGAACGCCACGCTGACCGTGCATCCGCGCGGCGCGCGCCACATGGCCGATCCGGCCAGGCTGATAGCGGGCACGATCGCCGTATACGGAGAGGGGCCGACGCGGGAAATGTACGGCGACATCCTGCCGGTGCCCGCGGCGCGTATCCTCGCGACGCCGCACGCATTCTCGATTCGCCTCGCCGGCCGCGAACTGCGGTTTCTGGACACTCCGGGGCACGCGCGCCACCACGTTGCGATCCTCGACACCCGGTCCGGCCATGCCTTCGCCGGCGACGTGTTCGGCCTGTCCTACCGCGAAATGGACCAGGACGGCAGGCAGTTCATCGTCCCGACGTCCAGCCCGGCGCAGTTCGATCCGGCACCCTACCATCGCTCCATCGATCTCGTTGCGGGGCTCAAACCGGAAGCGGTTTATGTCACCCACTACAGCCAGGTGCGCGACATCCGGGCCAAGGCGGAGGTGCTGCACCGCTTGGTGGATGCGCACGCCGAACTCGCATTGCGCGAGCGGCACGCGGGCGCGGCGCGGCCCGCGCGCCTGCGCGAGGGCGTGAAGCGCCTGTTTCTCGAAGAGGCGCGGCGCTGGGGTTCGCGCCTGCCGGACGCGCGCATCCTCGAAATCCATGCCAACGACGTCGAACTGAACGCGCAGGGATTGGGTTTCTGGCTCGACAGCCTCCGCTAACGGCGAACCGCTAAGGGTGTCCGCGCCGCCGGTTGACGAACCATGCGCCCGCGCCAAGCAGCGCCGCCATCGACCAGAACACCGGGCCCATGCCGAGCGCCGCGCCGAGCGCGCCGAAGGCGAGCGGCAGCGCCGTGTGGCTGGCATTCATGATGGTCGTGCGCACCCCCACCGCCTCGCCCTGACGGCCGGAAGGCGACGTGTTGTAGAGCAGCGTCATGACCATGGGCTGGGAACAGCCCAGGCCGGCTCCCAGGGCGCAGGACAGCACCATGAGCAGCGGCACGCTGGCAAACATCGGAAACAGGCAATAGGCCGCGGCCGAGATCAGCAGCGCGGCGCTGATCATGTGCCAGGGCCGGACGCGCTGGATCAACAGCGGCAGCAGCAGGCGCACGGCAAAGGTGGCGAGGGCGAAGCTGCCCATGATCACGCCTATCGTCGAAGCCGATAGCCCGATGCGCGAACCGTAGATCGGGATGACGAAGGTGTACAGATCCCAGGCCATGTTCAGCAGGCCGCTGGCGATGAATACGCGGCGCAGTTCGCGGCTGTGCAGCAGGTCCATGACGCGCCGCTCGCCGGCGTCGGCCTTGCGTTCCCTGGCCAGCGGCAGCGCCGGCCGGTTCAGCCACAGCGCGAGCAGAGGCGGAAGCGGGAACAGGAACAGCAGCAGGAAGGTGCGCACGTGGCCGATCGCGTCGATGGCGAATCCGGTCAGCAGCGGCCCGAGCGATCCCGAAACGGAAAACCCCAGCGCCAGCCAGCTGAAATTGGCGCTGCGGTCTTCGGCGCGGCCGATCGCGCCCACCACCTGGCTGACCGCGACATGGAACATCATGAAGCCGGTGCCGAGCAGCGTGCTCGCGACGTACAGCGTTTCCAGGCGCGGCCAGACAAAAGGCGCGAGCGCGCCCGCGGCCACCGCGACGCTCGCGCCGAACATCGGCCAGCGCGCGCCGCGGCGGTCGACCAGGCGGCCCGCGCTCACCGCGAACAGCATCGGCAGCAGCGCATACGAGGACATCAGCGCGCCCACGGTGAAGGTCGAGGCGTGCAGGTGGATCGCATACAGAGACACCAGCATGCGGCTGCCGTTGAACGCGGTGTGCGTGAGGATGGTGAGCGTGATCAGCTGCCACAGGCGCATGTCAGCGGGCCTCCCGGTTGAGCGGAGAGTCGTACCAGCGGCGCCGGGGCTTTTGCATTGGTGTATTCTAACCGGCAACAACGTGGAGGAAGCATGGCGGAAATCAGGATCGTCAATCCGGAATCCCTGGGCAAGCCCCTGGGACAGTATTCGCAGATCGCGCGCGTAAAGGCGTCGGAATATTTATTCATCGCCGGACAAGTCGCCGCCGACGGCGCCGGCAATATCGTCGGCGCCGAAGACTTCGATGCACAGTGCGTGCAGGTGTTCGCCAACATCCGCGCCGCGCTCGAATCCTGCGGCGGCGGCTGGGGCAATGTGGTGCAGTTCACCACCTACCTGGTGCATTCGCAGGACATCCCGAAATTCATGCAGTATCGGCTGCGGGAATTTCCGCGCATGTTCGCTAATGGCGCCTACCCGCCCAACACCCTGCTGATGATCGACCGCCTGGTGAAGGAAGCGTTTCTGGTCGAAGTGCAGACCGTCGCCGCGCTCTGAGAAATATGGCTATACGCGCACTCGCCGCCTGCCGACTTCCAGCACCAGCGCCGTGGCGATGACGATCACCGCGCCGCCGGCGAGCGTGCTCAGGCCGACCAGCAGCGCCACGCCGAGCATTCCCAGCGCAACCGACTTCGACTTCTAGTCGTATACGGTCTGCGCGTACTGAGCGGGATCGACGCGCGCTTCGATGATGGTCGGGCCGTCGGAGGCGAATGCCTGGCGCAATGCGCGCTCCAGTGCCGCCGCGCTGTCGACTCCGAACGCGGGCACGCCGAAGTAATGCGCGGGCGGAACGAGGACATCGCACGGGGAGAGCTCGGTGCCGCAGCAGGGCAAGCCGCGCTGCGCCTGCTTGATCCTGATCAGCGACAGCCAGCGGTCGTCCAGCACGACGAAGGGGATGGCCAGGCCTTCGCGCCTGGCGACGCTTACTTCGCCGCAGCTCATCTGAAAGCAGCCGTCGCCGAGCACGCACACCACCGGCAGGTCCGGGCGCGCGAGTTTGGCGGCGAGCGCCGCCGGAATGCCGAAGCCCATGGACGACCAGCCGTTGGTGATGAGGAAGCTGCGCGGGGTGTGCACGGTCCACTGGCTGCCGATCTGGTGGGTATGCGCGCCGACGTCGAATGCGAGCACGCCTTCCCTGGGCAGCACTTTGCGCACGACGTCGATTGCCTGGTGCGGGAAGAAGCCGGCCGCCGCCGGACGCAGCGCTTTCTGGAACGCGTCGCGGTGCTGCCGCGCGGCTTGCGCCGGCCAATCGTTCCCCGCCGCCGGCAGCGCGGCCAGGCGCGCAAGCGCGTCGTCGAGATCACCGACCACTTCGTGCGCGACGCGCACGCTGGCATCGACATCGGCGCATTCGATGCCGACGTGCAGCACCGGCAGCTTGCCGGCCCAGGCCTCGTACTCCACTTCGATGGTGTCGTAGCCGAGCCCGACCACCAGGTCGGCGCTGTGGATCAGCGCGCGCTGCTTTTTGCGCAGGGCGCGCTCGATGCAGCCCAGCGACAAGGGGTGGTCCTCGTCTATCATGCCCTTGGCCATCAGCGTCGTGGCGAACGGAATTTGGTGCCGCTCGACGAAGGCGCGCAGCGCCTGCGGGTCCTGCAGGCGCATGGCGCTCGCGCCGATCACCGCCACCGGCCGCCTGGCGGCGCGCAGCAATACACCGGCCCGCGCGATCGATGTCTCGGGTGCGGGCGGCAAGGGTATGCGCTCAGGCATTGTCCGCATGGTTTCGGTTGCCGGCGCCGGCGACTCCGTGGCGTGCGCTTGCGCCTCCGTGGCTTGCGCCAGCGCCTCCGTGGCTTGCGCCAGCGCAACGTCCTCGGGCAGGTCGAGATGCACCGGGCCCTGCGGCTCGGACAGCGCGAGCCGCAAGGCCTGCGCCAGGGTCGAAACGATTTTCCCGGAACGCAGCCGCAAGCTCGCCTTGGTGATCGGCTTGAACAGCGCCTGATGGTCGATCCACATCTGCAGGCGGCGGCCAAGCTGCGCCTCGTTGAGCGTGCAGGTGATTGCGATCAAGGGCGAGCGGTCGAGCCAGGCGCAGCCCACGCCGGTGCTGAGGTTGGTCGCGCCGGGTCCGAGCGTGGCGATGCACAGGCCCGGCACGCCCGTCACCCTGCCGGTGACATCGGCGGCAAACGCCGCGGAGCCTTCGTGCGCGGTCAGCACGAAGGCCAAGCCGCCGGCGCGCATGGCCTCCATCAGCGGCAGCACGTTGCCGCTGGGCACCCCGAAGCCATGGCGGACGCCGGCCGCTTTCAGGATGGACACGACGAGATCGGCGTTGTTCATTTTGTCAGTTGAACAGCAGGTGTTCATGTGCCGTAGCGCACGAGGGAATTGAACTGCTTGAACGCGGCGAGTGCGCTGTAGCAGGCGAGCATGGCGGTCTTGGGGTTGTCGGGAAAAGGCACGCTCTCGAACTTGATGCTGATGGCCCCGGTTTTGCCGCGAATATCGATGTAATGCGTGTTGTGGATCAGCGCCGGGTCCGCCACCACTTTCAGTTGCGTGCGGTCGAAGCCGATGCCAGCCATGGCGAGCGCGGCGGCGATATTCACGTTGGCGGGAAAATGCGGCACCCCGGCGCGTGCCGTACCCTCGAACAGGGTCACCGGACCGGCGAGGCGGTCGAGGTCGAGATTCAATTTTTCGACATAGGGTATGCCCTTCCACGCCGCTGGCGGCTTGCTCACCACGATTGCGACCGAATCGGCACCGGCCACGCACACCGCCTTGAGCGCGTCGAGGCCGCCGATGCCGCCGGAAGGCACGTAGAGCAGGGCCTTGTGTTTCGCCGCCGCCGCCTCCAGCTTCGCGCGCAGCGCGTCGTCGCAGAGCGCGCCTCCGGAAAGGATGATCACCGGGATGCCCTGTTTCAGCAGCGGCCAGGCGAATTCGCGCACCGCGTCGTGCGAGGCCGCTTCGATGACCACGTCCGGACGCTCGGCTATCAGGGCGTCGAGGCTGGTGACGAAAGGCACGGCGTAGCGTTCCGCCAGCGGCTTGCCGCGCGAGGCCTCGCTGCGCCCCTGGATCGCAATGACCCGGGCTTCGCCCATGTCGCCGCGCACGATGTGTTCGAGAAACAGGCGCGCGATGACGCCGCCGCCGATGATGCCGATGCGCATGTTCATGGGTTCCTTGGAGAGCAGCGCATTTTGCCGCAGATGTCCGGGCGGCCGCAACCGCCGGGATTATCCGGCGGCATCGAACACCGCGCGCAATATATTTTGCAGGCGCCCCCGCCAGGTCTGCGTCGCCGCGGTCAGGCGCGCGGCCTGCTCGCCGTCGGCGCGCAGCCGATCGGGCTGCTCCAGTGCGGCGCGCACCTGTCCCCGCAGGTTCTCGAGCCCGAGCATGGAATAGGCGCGCAAGCCCCGGTCCCGGCCGAGGACTTCGGCGGAATACTCCGCCGCGTTGGTGAAGCAGACCGCGCCGTTGAGGGTGTAATTGAACACGCGGTCGTTCGCGCCTCCGGGATAGCTCGAGCAGTCGAGGCAGATCTTCGCTTCGCCCGCCAAGGCGAGGAAGCGCTCGTAAGGCAGCGCGGCCTGCACGTTCACATTGGGCGGCAGTTCCACCCCGCGCCAGCCCTCGCCCACCACGCGCATGCGGGCGCCGGTTTGCCCCAGCGCTCTGACCGTTTCGAGACGCAGATGGGCGCGACAGTAATAATCCACGGCCCGCAGCACCGTGCCCGCCTGTTGGGCATCCGGCGCGGCACCGGGCTCCCCGGCGGGCCCGGTCAAGGCGTGGTGCAGGGGACGCTCCGGATGCGCCAGCGCCCAGTCGGCGGCGGCATCAAAGGCGGCGGCCGCAGCGGGGATGTCGCGCCAGGGCCGCTCGAGCGCCTGCGGCGCCAGGTTGCCGACATAGAGCAGGTCGATGGATCGGCCGGGCCCTGCGCGCGAATGATCGTTCGATTTTCGGATCGCCGGCGGCGCCATGGCCCAGCCGCGCAGTGTGACCTCCGGATATATCAGGGCGATCTGTTCGGCGCCGTAGCGGTCCGGCAGGCTCGCGTAAAGACGCGAAGCGAGAATGCGCGGCAGGGTCTGAAACCAGGGATGGTCATAGAGCATGGCGACGCAGGGAAGTTCGAACGCATCGTAGAGCGGCTCCCCTTCCGGCGTCCCGTCCCACACGCGGAATTGCGACAGTTCGCAGCCCCAGCAGCAAAGATCGAGTACCAGATCGCAGGGCCGGTCGGTCAACAGGCGAAACAGCGCCGCATGCTCCTGCGTGCTCGCCCGGGTCGGCTGTTCGAACTCGAACACGAGGGCTTCGTGCCCGAGTTCGTGCAGGGCTTCGATCAGCCCGTCGCGAAAATTCGCATAGAAGGCAACCGAGCGCTCAGCCACGCGGCTGATCGGCAGAAGCACGCGCAAGTCAAAGCCCTCGCGCCGGAAGCGCCGCTTCGATGTGAAGCGTGTGAACCCGCACGCTGCCGTTGCTTCGCATCTCGTTCAGTCCAGTTTTGCCCCCGCAAGTATGGCTTTGCAGCGGTCCGCGGGCAAGCGGTTTCCCGCTTTTTCCGCCGATGCCCCCTTCGGTTGCGCGCGGCCTGCCGCGCATGCGCAATCCGGCGCGAGCTTGCGTTAATCGCCCGCGAGGATTGCCCGAATTTTCATCGCCCGCAAGTTCCGCCGCGCATTTACCAAGTGGACTCCAATTGTCGTGTCCCGTCTCCCGGCCTTCGCTGGTTGCGGCGCATCAGGCGTCCTGCATCCGCACCACGATTTTGCCTAGTTGCGCGTTCGACTCCATGCGTGCTTTGGCCGCGGGCAGTTCATCGAAGGCATACACCTGGTCCATCACCGGCCGGATGCGGCCATCGGCGATCGCCGGCAAGATGTCGGCGGTGAAGCCACGCACGGACTCGGCGCGCTGATCGGCGCTCCGCAGCTTGTTGGAAACGCCGAACAGTTTCAGCCGCTTCGCGTGCAGGGCTTCGATGTCGATTTCGGCCTTGAGCACGCCGTCGACGTAGCCCACGGTGGCGAGCCGACCCTGGAAGGCAAGCGCGCGCACGCACTCGGCAAACACGGAGCCGCCGACAGTGTTGACCACGAGGTTGACGCCCTTACTCCCGGTGGCGGTCATCACCGCAGCGAAGAAGTCGCCGGCGCGCGTGCAGATGCCGACATCCAAACCGAACGGTTTCAGCCGCGCCAGCTTGTCGGCTGAGCCCGAAGTGCCGATCACTTTCGCCCCCAGCGCCTTCGCCGTCTGCAGCGCAGCGACGCCTACCGCCGAGGATATGCCGGTCACCAGCAGCCATTCGCCGGCGGCGAGGTTTCCCTGCGCGATGAGCATGTCGTGCGCGACCATGAAAGTGAGCGGTATTCCCGCTGCATCGTGCCACGACAGGCGCGCGGGAATGGCGATGGCCTCGCGCGCATCCATGAGGGCATATTCCGCGAACGCACCCGGGCAACGCCCCATGACGCGGTCCCCGGGTGCGAATCCGGTGAGGCCGGCGCCAAGCTTGGCGATCTCGCCCGCGCCTTCCATGCCGGCGGGCTTCGCCGCGCCCGCTTGGGTGAGGCCATGGCCGGCGATGAACTCGCCGCGGTTGAGCCCCGCCGCGCGCATGCGCACCAGCACCTGCCCTGCGGCGGGCTCCGGCTGCGGAACTTCGCGCCGCTCCAGCGTGATCCGGTCCCCGCCCGATTGAATCCAGTAAGATTGCATCGCTACTCCCCCCCCAAGCCGTAATTGCCGGTCTCGAAGGCCGTCATGGTAGCGCATCGGCCGCCGATCGCGGCGAGGCTTGCCCGCGGTCAAGGTTTTTCGCGGCTGCCTGCGTTAGCATCGGCCATTCGATCGGGGAGAACAGCATGGGTGATATTGCCGGATTGCGCGTCGGCCTGAAAGGCGCGGCCGAAGTGGTGGTGGGAGAGCAGCACACCGCGCCGAAAGTGGGCAGCGGCCGGGTGCACGTGCTGGCGACGCCGGTGATGATCAATCTGATCGAGGCGGCGGCGCTGGCCGCGGTGGAGCATCTTCTGCCCGCAGGGCAACAAAGCCTGGGCACGCACCTCGACGTGCGCCACTTCGCCGCGACGCCGGTGGGCATGCGCGTGAGCGCCGAAGCCGAGCTGGTCAACATCGACGGCCGCCTGCTGACTTTTCGCGTTGCCGCCTCCGATGCGGTCGAGCTGATCGGCGAGGGCACGCACGAGCGCGTGGTGGTGACCCTCGAGCGCTTCGATCAGCGGGTGCAGAAGAAGGCGGCCCGGATTGCTTAAGCCAGCGCTTTGGTGACGATCTCGGCCACGTCCCTCGACAGGCCGTGCGCGTCGCGGATGCGACCGAGCGCGGCGCTCGCGTGCTGCCTGCGCCCGGCGTCGAACTTGCGCCAGCGGTCGAAGGCGCGCGCCATGCGCGCGGCGACCTGCGGATTGAAGGCGTCGATGGCGATCACCTGCTCGGCGAGGAAGGCATAGCCGCTGCCGTCGGCGGCGTGAAAGCGCACATGGTTGCCGCAGAAGCTGCGGATCAGCGCGTAGACCTTGTTCGGATTGTGGATATCGAACGCCGGGTGCGCGAGCAGGCTGCGCACTTCGGCCAGGGTGCCGGGCAGGCGCGAGCCCGCCTGCACCGCCAGCCATTTATCGACCACCAGCGGCTCGTGCTTCCATTTCGCATGGAAGGCGTCCAGCGCCGGCGCGCGCTCGGCGCAGTCGCAATTCGCCAGGGCGGCGAGCGCAGCCATGGCATCGGTCATGTTGTCGGCGCCCTCGAACTGGGCCAGCGCGAGCGCACGCGCCTCGGCGCTGTCGAGTTCCATCAGATAGCCGAGACAGAGATTTCTCAGCGCGCGCTTGCCTGCCGCCTGCGCGTCCGGGCTGTAGGGGCCGGGCACGGCCTGTGCCCGGTAGGTGGCGAGCAGTTCGCTTTTCAGGGCTTGCGCGAGATCGCGGCGCAGGCCGTTGCGCACCGCGTGTATGGCGTCCGGATCGACTTCGTCCAGTTGCTCGGCGATGTAGATTTCCGAGGGCAGCGCCAGGGCTTCGGCGCCGAACGCGGGATCGCGCGGCGCGTCCGACAGCACCCGCGCAAAGGCGCGGACGAAGGCCTGCGGCGCCGCTGCCGAGCTGGCCGCGGTCTTCCCCTGTGCGCGCAACCCTTCGATGCCGCGCAGGATCAGCGCCAGCGCCAGCCGCTGGCCCGCTTCCCAGCGGTTGAAGGGGTTCGCATCGTGCGCCATCAGCCGCGTGAGATCGGCTTCGCTGTAGTCGTATTTCACCGTCACCGGCGCGGAAAAATCGCGCAGCAGGGACGGCACCGGCGGCGCTGGCAGGTCGATGAACACGAAGCGCTGCTGCGGCTCCTTGAGCGAGAGCACGCGCGTGATCTCGCCCGCCGCCTGCGGCGCGGCCGCTTCGCCCTCCAGCCGCAGCGGCAGGTCGCGTCCATCCGGCCCCACCAGGCCCAGGGCGAACGGAATGTGGAACGGCAGTTTGGTCTCCTGCCCCGGCGTGGCCGGGCAGGATTGCTTCAGCGTGAGGGCATAGCGCCTGGCAGCGACGTCGTATTCGGCTTCCACCTCGACCAGCGGCGTGCCCGCCTGTTCATACCAGCGTCGAAACTGGCCGAGGTCGACGCCGCTCGCGTCGGCCATCGCCTGCACGAAATCGTCGGTGGTCACCGCCTGGCCGTCATGGCGCTGGAAATACAAGTCCATGCCGGCGCGAAACGCCGTGGCTCCGAGCAGCGTGTGCTGCATGCGCACCACTTCCGCGCCTTTCTCGTACACCGTCATGGTGTAGAAATTGCGGATTTCCATATAGGCGGCCGGGCGCACCGGGTGCGCCATCGGACCCGCGTCCTCGGGAAACTGCGCCGCGCGCAGGCCGCGCACCTCGCCGATGCGCTGCACCACGCGCGAATACCTGTCGGCGCCGTATTCCTGGTCGCGGAATACGGTGAGGCCTTCTTTCAGCGACAGCTGGAACCAGTCGCGGCAGGTGACGCGGTCGCCGGTCCAGTTGTGGAAGTACTCGTGCGCCACCACGCGATCGATGTTCTGGTAGTCGGTGTCGGTGGCGGTGTCGGGCCGGGCGAGCACGTACTTGGTATTGAATATGTTGAGGCCCTTGTTCTCCATCGCGCCGGAGTTGAAATCGCCCACGGCCGCGATCATGTAGCCGTCGAGGTCCAGTTCCAGCCCGAACACCTCCTCGTCCCATTTCATCGCGCTCTTCAGGCAGCGCATGGCGAAGCCGCACTGGTCGAGCTTGCCCGGTTCGACATAGACCGCGAGACTGGCCGTGCGCCCGGAGCGGGTGACGAAGCTGTCGGCCAGCTTTTCCAGCTTCGCCGCCACCATGGCGAAGAGATAGGAAGGCTTGGGGAAGGGGTCGCTCCACTTCGCGTAGTGCCGTCCGCCCGGTTCGTTGCCCCCAGCGACCAGGTTGCCGTTGGAGAGCAGCACGGGATAGCGCTCGCGCTCGGCGTGGATGGTGGTGGTGTAGATCGCCATCACGTCCGGCCGGTCGATGAACCAGGTAATGCGGCGAAAGCCCTCGGCTTCGCACTGCGTGAAAAAGCCGTTGGCCGAGGCGTACAGGCCCTCGAGCCGGGTGTTCTTCTGCGGATGGATGCGTGACACCGTTTCCAGCGTGAACTGCTCCGGCAGCTTGGCTATGCCGAGGCTCTCCTCGCCGAGCGTGTATTCCGCGGGCGCCAGCGCGCGGCCGTCCAGCGCCACGGACACCAGTTCGATCTCCTCGCCGTTCAATACCAGCGGCGCATGCGCATCGGCGGCCTTCGGGTTGCGCGCGAGCGTGAGGCTGGCGCGCACCAGCGCGTGGTCTTCGCGGAGATCGACATCGAGGGCGATGGTCGAGATCAGGAAGGCGGGCGGGCTGTAGTCCTGGAGATAGATGGTCTTGGGTGCGGGTTCGCGCATGGGATGCCGTGGCTGGTTAATAGGGGGCACAGTTTACCGGAACGGCAGGCTGCGCAGAAAGCATCTATCGCTCCCGTCCAAAACAGGAAATGACGTTGGGTCATCCGAAGGCGTAGGGTGTAGGTGAATCGCCAAACTCACTTGCACCTGACCGGAAGAGACCCAACGTGAAAGCATCATGCAGCATGTTTAGCCAAATACTCAAGCTCATAAATGCACCAAATTCACCCACTCGATTTCCTGATGAGCCCAAATTAAAAACAGAAATTCCAGCGTAGGTAAAACAAATCATCGATACTGAACTCGCTAGGAAGAAGTCTGCGTAACCATCATGGCGTGAGTTGTTTGTCCTGCATCTTCCCCAACACCACCTGCGCCACCATCGCCCCGATCAGAGCCATCAGCATATCCGACTGCGTATCCCACGCATAACCCTGCGTGCCGAGGAAGGTATCCGCGCCCTGGCCCATCACTTCTGCCGCACCCCATTCGATGAGTTCGTACCCCACGCTGACGGCGGGGCAGCAGGCAGCATTCCTTACAACCTCCTTGACCTACCAGCCTTTGCGCGTATATATTTCATGTATAGCGCATCATTTGGAGGCCATCATGTCCATCACTACTGTGTTTAACAACAACCGCACGCAGGCAGTTCGCCTACCCGCTGAAATGCGCTTTCCGGATTCAGTGAAAAAAGTTGAGGTGCGTAGCAGGGGACAGGAGCGGATCATTTCGCCTACCACTTCGTCTTGGGATAGCTTCTTTCTGGGGGAGACTGCCGCAACGGATGACTTCATGTCTGAACGCGCAAGCCAGCTTCAATCGGAACGCGACAGTCTGTAAGCGCGACCATGTTGAAATATCTGCTCGATACCAACATCGTCATTTATGTCATAAAAAAACGCCCCGTGGAGGCGCTGGAGATTTTCAATCGGCAGCATGGGCGCATGGCGATCTCGTCCATCACGTTGGCGGAGCTGGTTCACGGTGCAGAAAAAAGCAGCGATGTATCGCGCAACATGGCGGTGGTTGAGGATTTCGTGAGCCGCTTGGTGGTGCTGGCCTACGACGATAAAGCGGCTTGGCAGTATGGGAGCATCCGCGCATCGCTTGAGAAGATCGGGCAGCCGATTGGTGTGAATGATCTGCATATCGCCGCCCATGCCCGTAGCAACGGCTTGACGCTGGTCACGAATAACCTGCGCGAATTTGAAAGAGTGCCGGGGCTGTTGTTGGAGAATTGGGTGGGTGAGCCCAAGTAATCAGCCTGCTATCTGTCTATCCTGCACTTTCCCCTGCCATCTCCGCCGCCGCCCGAATCGGGCTGGCCCGTTCACCGGCGGGGCGGTAACATGGCCGCAGGTATTCCCGCAGGAAGCGCGATGGTTTCCGGGCAGTCATTCCAATCGCAACAGCGGCTGGTTAATTAGGCAGTAATACCCAAAAAATAACTCAAAAACCCGGCAGGTCTCCCCCCAAGGAGGCGGCAAAATGAACATAAGCCACCTTTGCGCACATCGGCATGGTCCCCGGGCGCCGACTGGCGTTCGGATCTGGTCATTTGCATATGCTGCAGGCGGATTGATTTTCCTATCCGTTCCTGGACGTCGCCCGTGTCTGCACCGCGGCCGCCTGTAGGCCGGAAGCCGGCACCTTGCCCCGGTACGCTATACCTAGAGTGCAACGATACTAGGTATAATCCGCCCTATGCAACGCCTCGCGCCCGAAGTGCAGACACTCTACGCCGAACTCTCCGAGCGCCTGCGCGCCCACGAGGCCGCGCGCTCGTTCGCGAGCCTCGCGGGTGCGTTCGCCAGGAAGCGGGTGTGCGGCGCGGACTACTGGTATTTCAAGACCAGCGCCGGTCCGGCCGGCCAGCGCGAGTATTTCGTCGGCCCGGACGACGCCCCCACACGCGCGCTGATGCAGGCCCATGCGGCCGGGCGCACCGAGGCGGCGCAGACCGAGGAGAGTATCGAGCGCCTGTGTGCGATGCTGCGCACGGGCGGCGCACAGATGACCGACGCGCCCTCGGCGCGGGTGATCGCGGGGCTCGCCGCCGCGGGGGTGTTCCGCCTCGGCGGGGTGCTGGTGGGCACGCACGCCTATGTCGCGCTGGGCAATCTCCTGGGCGTGCGCTGGACCTCGGGCCTGCGCACCCAGGACATCGATATCGCCGCGGCGACGGTGCTCGAAGTCGCGGTGCCGCAGCAGGAGTCGGATCTGCCGAGCGCGCTCGATGCGCTGAACATGGGATTCCTGCCCGTGCCGGGGCTCGATCCGCGCGAACCGGAGACCTCGTTCAAGGTGCGCGGGCAGGCGCTGCGCGTGGACTTGCTCACGCCCGCGCTCGGCCGCCGCAGCGGCAGGCCGGTCGCCATTCCCCGCTTTGGGGCGGCGGCGCAGCCGCTGGAGTTCCTCGATTACCTGATCGAGGCGCCCGTTCCGGCACCGGTGGTCAGCGGCGGCGCGACGCGGGTCAATGTCCCCGACCCGGCGCGATTCGCGCTACACAAGCTGGTGGTCGCGGACCGCCGACCGGTGTCCGAGCAGGCGAAAGCGGCGAAGGACCGGCAGCAGGCCGCGGAACTGATTGAGGTCCTCCATGCCGACCGGCGCGGCGACCTGCGCATCGCCGTCGCGGGCCTGAACCGGCAAGCGCGAAGCTGGCGCCTACGCACCCGGCGTGCACTGGCGAGATTGCCCGCGGAACTGAAGACGGCGCGCGAGCTGCTGCTGTCCCGCCTGGACGCCGGTTGAGGCACGCTGCTTGCACGGCAGGCGTGCCAGCGGGCGCGACGATGGGCAGGCGCCGCCCCGCCTACCGCTCCGTCACGCTCGCGCCATCCCTCACCCGGCCGTCCGGATGCGGCACCACGTTCTCGCCCGCCTGGATGCCCGAGAGCAAAGAGTGATCCGTTATTAACAAAGTCCCGAAATTCGTGAAATTTGTCGCCAGCCTGGCGCGCAGCCCCACGGGCAAAGTGGTCGGAATTGCGGTACGCTAGCACTCAGTCAGAACAAGCAGTTTTGAACAAGCCGTTTCGAGACCGCAGCAGAAATCAAGGTAAAAGTGGTGCAGAAATGGCGACTACTGACAATCCGTAGCATTGCGGAAGAAAACCAATGGAGGTCATATCATGCTCGATCGTTACCGTAAGATGTCCGCGTCCGCGGCTTATGCGATAGCACTGTTTTTCTGCGTTGTTGCCGCGCCTGCCGTAGCCGCCGATCCGGTTGTCAGCCTGAAATACAGCAATTTCCTGCCGCCGCTGCACGCGCACAGCGTTCTCGTCGACCAGTGGTGCAAAGAGCTGGAAAAACGCACCGACGGCAGGGTAAAGGTGCGCCAGTTCGCCGGAAATACGCTGACTACCGCCAATCAGACTTACGACGGCGTCGTCAAGGGCATCACCGATGTAGGTCTGTCGATACTTTCCTACACGCCGGGAAGGATGCCGCTTACCGACGTGCTGACCCTGCCTCTGGGCGTGAAAAGCGGTTACCAGGCATCGCACCTGGCGAATGCCTACTACAGGAAATTCAAACCAAAGGAACTGGACGACGTAAAGATCTTCTTTCTCATGGGTCCGGGACCGTTCATCTGGCATTCGAAGACCCCGGTCGCCAGGATGGAAGACCTCAAAGGCATGCGTTTCAAGAGCGATGCGAACACATCGAAGATCGTTGCCGCGGCCGGCGCCACGCCCACCACCATGCCCATGTCGGAGACTTACGATGCCATGAAACGGGGCCTCGCGGAGGGCGTGCTCAACCCCATAGAAACGCTGAAGGGATGGAAGTTTTCCGACGTGGCGGGATACACCTGGGAGAACTATGGCGGAGCTAACACCAACAGTTTCTTCGTCGCCATGAACAAGGAGAAATGGAACGCCCTGCCCAAGGACATTCAGCAGATCATGGAAAAACTGAACGAGGAGTGGTTTGAAAAGCACGCGAAAACGTGGAACCAGATCGACGACGAGGCGCGCGAGTTTTCCTTGAAGAAAGGCCACAAATTCACCAAGGCAAGCCCGACGGACGAGGCGAAGATGAAAGAACAAATGAAGCCCGTCTTCGAAGCCTATGTGAGTGAGATGAAAGCCAAAGGCCTGCCGGGCGAAGAAGCCCTGAAGTTCGCCCTCGAATTCTTAAAGACTGCGCCAGTAAAGTAGCGGGTGAGCGCCGATTTTGCTGTGCGCTGCGGCGCACCGCGAAATCGCCATGTTCTGTATTGCCCCGTAACAAAAGTCATTCTATTACGGCTGATATAGGGGAGCACGAGGGGAGTTATCCCCTCGTTCTGTTGCAGGACCCCAAGGGAGGACAGTAATGGACGGCTGGAACGTCTTTGTGCGACAGATGTGCGGAATGCTTCTGCTGATTGCCGGGGTCACGCTCGCGTTCATGCTCTTCTTCACGCTGGTCGACGTGGGCATGCGCGCTTTTGGCAAGCCGATCGTCGGCGACTACGAGGTTATCTCCTTTCTCGGTGCGGTCGTCATCGGTTTCTCCATCCCCTACACCTCGCTCCTCAAGGGGCACGTTGCAGTCGATTTCGTCCTGGAGATGGTGTCGAAGAATACCGGCGACACCATCCGGCTTGCCACGCGGATCTTGAGCCTTGTCCTGTTCCTCTGGATGGGCTGGAATTTCGTGCTCATGAGCCTGGACCTTATCAGGTCGAACGAAGTCACCCCGGTATTCAAGGTCCCGTTCTACCCGATCTCCCTCGGACTGGCATTCACCTGCATCGTGCAGTGTCTCACCCTGGCGTCACAGATCAGGGACATTGCCGGAGGCGGCGATGAATGAGGTAAATGCGGGAATATTGGGCATTTGCGTCCTGATGGCGATGTTCCTTACGGGAATCGAGCTCGCCTATGCCATGACCGTGGTGGGCTTCATCGGCCTCGGCTATCTTGGCACCTGGAGCGCGGCCTCCAACCAGGTGGTGAAAGACTTTTTCGATACCTTCACCTCTTATGGTCTGACCGTCATCCCGCTGTTTGTCCTCATGGGGCAGGTGGCATCGCACTCGGGCATCGCGAAGAAGCTCTACGACTCGGCACAGAAGTATGTCGGCCATATCCACGGCGGTCTCGCCATGACCACGGTGGTGGGGGCGACGCTGTTCAAGGCCATGTGCGGCTCCACCCTTGCGACCTGCGCCACCTTCGCCGGAATCGCCATTCCCGAGATGGAGCGGCTGGGCTACAGCAAGAAGCTGTCCACCGGCGTGGTCGCTTCCGTGGGCAGCCTGGGTATCCTCCTGCCCCCGAGCATTCCCCTTATCATCTTCGGCATCATCACGGAACAGTCCATCGGCGAACTGTTCCTCGCCGGCATCATTCCGGGGCTGCTGATCGCGCTGTTCTTCATCTTCGTCATTTACGGCTGGGTAAAGCTCAACCCCGCTATCGCCCCCCTGGCGCCGAGATCGACGTGGAAAGAGCGCATCAATTCGTCTTCCGACTTCCTCTGGGTCGGGGTCATTTTCGTCGTCGTCATCGGCGGGCTCATGCAGGGCTGGTTCTCGCCCACCGAGTCCGGGAGCATCGGCACGGCAGCGGTGCTCGTTCTGGCTTATGCCAAGCGGCAATTCCCGTTCAAGAATCTCCTGATTTCCTTCGACGAATCGCTGCGCACCGCATGCATGGTGATTTTCCTCATCGGCGGCTCTGCCGTATTCGGCCATTTCCTCGCGGTCTCTTCCATACCCTTCATTACCGCCGACTGGGTCGCCGGCTTGCCCCTGCACAAGAATCTCATCATGCTGATCATCATCTTCATTTACCTCCTCGGCGGCTCGTTTATCGACGATCTGGCGTTCATGATCCTGGCCACGCCGATTTTCTATCCCGCCGTCGTCAAGCTCGGCTTCGACCCCATCTGGTTCGGCATCATGATCGGCATCACCCTGATGATCGGCGTGCTGATCCCGCCCATGGCGATTGCGGTCTTTGTGGTGAGAATCATCACCGGGGAACCGTTCAAGGTGATATACGCCGGCGTGTATCCGTTCCTGATCTCCCTCGTCACCTGCGCTGCCTTGCTCTTCGTTTTTCCCGGGATTGCCACCTTCCTGCCGCAACTGATGCGGTAATGATCGGGGGGCATCCGGAACTGCGTCAGAGCGCAGTCGGGCGCCGACTGGCGTTCGGATCC
>Ga0172367_10004190_pt1 | contig 18137 bp, 15 predicted proteins | sample Lak10m_FD_114542 | JGI IMG/M metagenome (GOLD analysis project Ga0172367, IMG submission 114542) | Freshwater microbial communities from Kabuno Bay, South-Kivu, Congo - kab_022012_10m | ecosystem: Environmental > Aquatic > Freshwater > Lake | place: Democratic Republic of the Congo: South-Kivu...
ATTTCATTTGTGTTACACTCCATTTTGACCTTCTTTGGTTCTGATTTGGTAGCGGAACTCCAAATTTACCCAAGAAGGTCTTTTTTTCCAATCCCTTTCACGACTTTAAGAAAGCCCTGCGCGTAGAAGTTCCTCGCTTTACAAAACTGCCTGAACATGAGAAAATTTCGACCCAACCTATCGATGCAAGGAGAGAAAGCATGAGCAAACGTGTAGAACTGCGCGAGAAGCGCAAACGACAGGAACAAACTCAACGCCTGGTAATTGGCGGCGTGATTATTTTGGGCGCAGTGCTAATTGCCCTGGCCCTGATTCTGCCCAATTTTCAACCCGTAGGCGAAGTGATTGTGCCAGCCTCCAACCCCCGCCCGATGACCGATTTCAACAGCATGGGCGACCCCAACGCCCCGGTGACGATTATCGAGTACTCCGATTTTCAATGTCCCTACTGCGCCCGCTTTAGCGAACAAACCGAACAGCAAATTATTGACGCTTACGTTGCAACAGGCAAAGTGCGTTTTGTGTATAAATCCTTTGGCGAGTTTATTGGCCCCGAATCGCGCCGCGCCGCCGAGGCCGCCTACTGCGCTGGCGACCAGGGCAAGTTTTGGGAAATGCACGACATCATTTTTGCCAACCAGAACGGCGAAAATAAAGGCGGATTTTCTGATGTGCGCCTGCGCGCCTTTGCCGATAAAATCGGGCTGGATAAAGCCACCTTTGAATCTTGCTTCAGCGGCGGCAAATACAGTGATTTGGTGACCCAAGACGGAGCGGAAGGCCACCAGGCCAACATTCAGGCCACACCCTCCTTCTTTGTCAACGGAACTCTGGTGGAGGGCGCTCAACCCTTCAGCGCTTTCCAGCAGGCGGTAGAAGCGGCTTTGGCCGGTAAGTAATTTCCAGGGATAGTTTTCCCCTGTTTTCAAAAAGCCCCTCTCCTTTGGGAGAGGGGCTTTTTCTGTTCATTTTCGCTGCCGAAATTTTCTCTCTGCCTGCCAGCGCAGCGCCCAGGCGCAGGCTGCCAGCAAGAGAGTCAACCCGCCCAACCAGGGAGCGAAAGCGGGCGGCGCTGGGCTGGCTGAAAGCGGCGAACCCGCCGCTTTGGCGCTGGGGCCGCTATCGGCGCTGTTTCCTTGCTCGGGCGCTGCCGCAAACAACATATCGGTTGCGGCAGGGGCGGGAGCCAGGCGCGCGGCTTCGGGCTGCGGAGTTTCCTCCGCGGACGCTGGCGCCAGGGCTTGCATGGCTCCTTCGGTGGGCAGCGCCTCGGCAGCCAGGGGCGCAGCCTGGGGCGCGGAAGCTGCCAACGGGGCCGAAGCGCCGAAGGTCAGATTGCCCATCAGGGCGGTCCATCCCCAGCTCAACACAAACAGGGCGGCGCTGAAGGCTGCGCCCCACTGAAAGGCGGGGAAAAGACGCGGCGTAGGCGCGCGCACCCCGGCCATGCTGCGTGAAAGAATGAAATTACGCGGCGCTCGCCGCGCTGGCAGGCTGCGCAAAGCCTGACGCGCCTCACGCAGCTGCTCATACGCCTGGCGCAGTTCGGGTTCGCGTTCCAGCCGCGCTCGCAGGCGGGTCGCTTCGTTTACGGGTAGGGAAGCATCCAACAGGCTGCTGAGTTGTTCGATTTCGCGGGAAGAAGGAGAAGGGTTCATTTCGTCTCCTTTTGCAGACGGAAGGCGGCGGGTAGAAGTTCCCAAAATTCCTGCAGACATTCGCGCAAGCGCAGCCTGGCCCGCGCCAGCCGGCTTTTTATCGTCCCCAGCGGAGAGCGCAGCGCGGCTGCCGCTTCGCTGTAATCCAGGCCCTGAATATCGGCCAGCACGACAACCGTCCGAAATTCCAGCGGCAGGGCATTAAGGCAGTGTTGAATGGCATGTTCCAATTCATCGGCTTCGGCTTTTTCGGCGGGGGTCATCGAAGGGTCAGCCAACCAGCGCGGCGATTCCATCTCCTCGTCATCGTCTGTGTGCGGCTCCAGCGGGGTGGTGGGGCGGCGTTTTTGGCGGCGCAGGTCGTCATAGCAGGCATTCGTCACCGTGCGCAGCAGCCAGGCCTTGAGGGAGCCGCCGCGAAAGGTGTTGATGTTGCGAAAAGCGGAGAGAAAAGCCTCCTGGGTTGCGTCTGCCGCGCGCTCTTCATCACCCAGCACCCGCAGCGCGGTGTTGTACAGCGCGTCCTGGTAGGCCAAAACCAGGCGGTTGAAGGCCTCCAGGCTGCCGTTTTGAGCGTCTTGAATTAAGGCTGTTTCATTCATGTTCGTCTTTCTTGGGTTTGCGAAACCACATCCAGGCCAGGGCGTTTTCGCCGCGAATAAACTGGTAGTAGGCCCAGGTGAGCAAATGCAGGACAATCAGCGCGGCCAGCAGGCTGGAAAACGTCCCATGCGCCGCCCGCAGAGAAAAAGCATAAAAATCGGCTGGCAGCGCGCGTAAATCTTGTCCATAACCAGCTTGCCAGGCCAACCCCAGCCCGCTGAGCGCCATCAGCGGCGTGGCCGCATACAGCAGGTTTTGGACTGGCTGCGCCAGGCGTGTCAGCCAGGGTTGTGGCCGCCCGGGGCGAGCAGCCGTCCGCGTGGGGCGCTTCAGGCGCGGGCCGCCGCGCCGCGCTCGCAGCATCAGCCGCAGCGCCGTCAGAACCAGCAAACTCAAGCCCAATCCCATGTGAAGCCACAGCAAAGGCAGCTTGTGGGCCGTATTTGGCGTTGGAACCAGCCCCCAGGCGCCGATTCCAAAGGTGAGAAAAATCAGCCCGGCGCCCAGCCAGTGCAGCAAAATGGTCATGTTGGAATAACGCATGAACCAAGTATACCTGTTGCCAGCCCTGGTCGGAATGCGTAAAATACGTTTATGGTTGCTTTTTCTGATTCGGTGCGCCCCTCGCCTTTGGCCGGAAAATGGTATGAAGCCGACCCGAACCGGCTGGCCTGCGCCCTGGATGAAATGCTGGGCGATACGCCGCCTTGCCCCGGGGTGATTGGCCTGCTTGCCCCGCACGCTGGTCATCGTTACTCCGGCGGAGTGGCGGCCCGGGCCTATGCCGCCGTGCGCGGCTGCGCCCCCAAAAGAGTTGTCATCCTTTCGCCGTACCACGAGTATCACCCCGCTGCCTGGCTCACCAGCGCTCACCGCGCTTACCGCACTCCCCTGGGCGATGTGGCGGTTGACCAGGAATTTCTCTCCCGCCTGAATGCTGAACTGCTGACGCGCGGCGCGATGGGCCTGACTGCAATTTCGTATGACCAGGAACACGCCCAGGAGATTCACCTCCCGTTTCTGCAGCGCGTCCTTGCGCCGGGTTTTCGGCTGGTTCCGCTCATGCTGCGACAATATGCCCCGGAGTTGATGCGTCTGCTGGGGGAAACCTTAGCCGGGCTGCTGGCGGGAGAATCCAGTTTGCTGATAGCCTCCAGCGACCTGTCGCATTTCCACCCGCAGGAGCAAGCCCGCCAGCTGGACGAGAAAATGCTCAAGGCGGTGGAGCGCTTTGACCCGGCAGCCATTTACGAAGCCGCGCAAAAGGACAAGGCCGAAGCCTGCGGGCTGGGCGCGATTGCCGCTGTTGTGTGGGCCGCCCGCCTGCTGGGAGCGGCAGCTGTCAGCCGGGCGGCCTATGCCACTTCGGCCCAGGTCACGGGCGAAACGCACAGCGTTGTCGGCTACGGAGCGGCGCTGTTTCACCGTTAACCCCGCGCCTGTGGTAAAATCGGCCCCGCAAGCCGGAACTACCCAGTTTATTCGCGCCCCGGTATTTTTTTGCCGGGGTTTTTGCTTGGCAGTTCGTCTTTCATTTTTTACCCTTCCACTTTCACCCCTTTTCATCTCTTCCCATGCTTACCTCCCGTCCCGAACTTCGCAACGTTGCCATCATCGCTCATGTAGACCATGGAAAAACCACCCTGGTGGACTTTTTGCTGCGTCAATCCCACACTTTCCGCGACAACCAACAGGTTGCCGAGCGGGTGATGGACTCCAACGACCTGGAACGCGAACGCGGTATTACCATCCTGGCAAAAAACACGGCCATCTCTTTGTTTGACCCGCAGCTGGGGCAAAACGTCAAAATTAATATCGTGGATACTCCCGGCCACGCCGACTTTGGCGGCGAGGTGGAACGGATTATGAACATGGTGGATGGCGTGCTGCTGCTGGTGGACGCCGCCGAAGGCCCCATGCCCCAGACCCGCTTTGTGCTTAAAAAAGCGCTGGAGCGCGGCCATAAAGTGGTTGTGGTCGTGAACAAAGTAGACCGCAAAGACGCTGAACCCGCCCGGGTGCTGAATGATACCTTCGACCTTTTCATTGAACTGGGCGCCACTGAAGAACAAGCCGATTTCCCCGTCATTTACGCCCAGGCAACTGTCGGACGCGCGGGTCTCACCCCCGAACTGGGCCCCGACCTGAAGCCGCTGTTCGATGCCATTTTGCGCCATATCCCCGCCCCGCAGGTGGATGTGGACGCCCCGCTGCAAATGCTGGTAACTACCCTGGGGTATGACGACTATCGCGGCGTGACCGCTGTGGGCCGCGTATTTGCGGGCCGCATTCAGGCTGGGCAAAAGTTGGCCCGCCTCACCACCGATGGCCGCAACTTGCCCGAAACCGCCCGTTATCTCTACGCTTTTCAGGGGCTGAATAAAGTGGAAGTGAGTGAAGTGCTGGCGGGCGATATTCTCTCTTTGGCCGGGCTGGAAGGCATTTCGATTGGCGAAACGCTGGCCGACCCGCTGACCCCGGTGGCTTTACCCACCATCAAGGTGGAAGACCCCACCGTGCGCATGACCTTTGGCGTGAACACTTCGCCTTTCTCGGGCCGCGAAGGCAAATGGGGCACTTCGCGTAAACTGCGCGAACGATTGTTTGACGAACTGCGTACCAACGTTGCCTTGCGCGTAGAAGAAACTGACTCGGCGGAGAATTTCCTCGTTTCCGGGCGCGGTGAGCTGCACCTGGGCATTCTCATCGAAACCATGCGCCGCGAAGGCTACGAATTTCAAGTTTCCCGTCCCGAAGTCATCTTCCACAAAGCCGAAGATGGTTCTCTGCTGGAACCCTACGAAGAAGTCCACGTTGATACCAGCGCCGAAACCGTTGGGGTGGTGGTGGAAATGCTCGGCGGGCGGCGCGGCAAAATGCTGGAAATGCACGACACTGGCGATGGGCATGTGCGCTTGCTCTATCTGGTCCCCACTCGCGGTTTGTTGGGTTTCCGCTACCAATTCCTGACAGCCACTCGCGGCATGGGCATCATGCACACCATCTTCAGCGGTTATGACGAACTGGCCGGGCCAATTAACACCCGCTCCACCGGCTCGCTGACGGCGATGGAAGCTGGAGAAACCACCGCTTACGCCCTCAAAAGCGCCGAAGAACGCGGAGTGCTGTTCTGCAACCCCGGTGTCGCCGTCTACGAAGGCATGGTCATCGGCGAGAACGCCCGCCCCGGCGATATTGCTATCAACGTCTGCCGCAAAAAACACCTGACCAACATGCGTTCCTCGCGCGGCGATATGGAAATCCGGCTTACGCCTCCCCGCCAAATGTCCCTGGACGAAGCCATAGAATACCTGGCCGATGACGAACTGCTGGAAGTTACTCCAATTTCCTACCGCATTCGCAAGCGCATTCTCGACACCGAAGAACGCGGCAAGCAAACCAAAAAGTCCAAAGAGGCCCTGGGCGAAGAATAATCTCTCCACAAAAAAACAATGCCGGATGGGCGTAACCCATCCGGCTTTTGTTCAAATCTTCAGTTGTGGCTCCCGCAGAACCATTAGACAAACCTGCAAAGCACTTGCTTCCTTCGACTTACTCTGGCGCTTGCACTTACTCTTGCACTTACTCTTGCACTTACACTTGCGAACTGGTTCTCTCTGCGGCGGGAGGGCTTGCGGACAATGGCCTGTCTTTTGGAGGTGAACCCGGAAGTCCATTGATGCGTCATGGACGACGTTTGGGCGCTGACTCGATTTCTGTCAGCCGGGCCCACTACTTGCTAAACTCCGACTTCACCTCGAAAGTGGCCAGCTGGATAGTTTGGTATCAAGATTACGACCTCCTTTCTATCACTTCGGGCATTCAACCTCGTGGTTGTTTTTGTGAAGTGCTACATACACTATAATCAGCCTTCACTCGCGGCACATTAAAACAAACCGCAAATTTTGTAAGCATTTGTCTGGACAAAAAGCCGCTTCATTTTTTGTAAAATCTTAAGAGGGTGTGCTGTATGCCGCATTTCATTTCTCTGATAGGAGCAAGCGGGGTGGGGAAAACCAGCCTGGCCCGCGCCCTGGCGCAGCGTGAGAAATTTTCGCTGTGTCTGGAAGAACATGAAACCCGGCCTTTTCAGCGCCTGGCCTCCCAAGACCCGCATTACACCTTTCCCAATCAGATAGATTATTTGCTCTTTCGCGCCGAACAGGAACGTTCCCTGCCCGCAGACTCCGGCTGGGCGCTGATGGACGGCGGCCTGGAACAAGATTTTTACGGTTTTACCCAACTGCTTCATCAACGCGGCGACCTTTCTCCCGCCGAATTTGACTTGTGCCGCCGTCTGTACCACTCGCTGCGCCTGGCGCAGCCCGCTCCGCAGCGGATAGTCTTCCTCCACGCCCAGCCCGAAGTGATTCGGCAGCGCCTGCTGGCGCGTCAGCGCATCAATCTGGCTCGCCTGGAGGAAATTTCCCGGCTGCAGGAAATGCTGCGCAGCTGGTTCGACACCCTGCCGCCTGCCCAAACCCTGCTGTTGGATGTCTCTGCCGCCCGCCCCGATTACCTGACCGAAACCGAAAAAATTCTACGCTTCCTACAGGCCTGACCCATGCCTTCTTTTTCTGTCATCCACCTTTCCGACTCGCTGCTGGTGGTCAACAAACCCGCCGGTCTATCCACGCTGCCCGAAGGCTGGCAGCCCCAGGCTCCTTATCTGCTGGAAAATTTGCAGGCCGAATTTGGCCGCCTGTGGGTTGTTCACCGGCTGGATAAAACCACCAGCGGGGTGATGGTCTTTGCCCGCACAGCGGAAGCGCACCGCGCACTTAACCTGCAGTTTCAGCGCCGCCAAACCCAAAAAGTGTATCACGCGCTGGTGAACGGCTGCCCGCCCTGGCAAACTCACCTGGCGCGGCACCGGCTGCGCGTCAACGTGGGCCACAGTCACCGCACGGTGATTGACCACGCCAAAGGCCTGGAAGCGGAAACCGCTCTCAGCCTGCTTCGTCCCGGCCCGCAGTACAGCCTGCTGCAGGCCGAGCCGCACACCGGGCGCACCCATCAAATTCGCGTGCATCTCTATGCCCTGGGCTTCCCGCTGTTGGGTGACAGCCTGTACAGCGCTCCACCCACCGGCCTGATTGACCGCCCCGCCTTGCACGCCCTGCGCCTGAGCTTTGCAGACCCCGAAGACGGCCTGCCGCTGACTTTTGAAGCGCCCTACCCCGAAGATTTTTTGCCCCTGCTGGAGAAATTGCCGTGATGAACTTCTCCCAAAAAATTGAAGAGTGGATTGCTGAAGCCGAAGCCCGCCCCGCCTCGGCCTTGATGATTCTCAAACTGGTGGCGAATCGGCTCAATGAACTCAATTGGCGCAATGAAGAACTGCTGGCCGAGAACATTGCCCTGCAAGGAGAAACCCGCGTGCAGGAATACCAGCAGCGAATTGCCCATCTGGAATATCAGCTGGAACTGCTCAAACGCCGCGCTGGCAACCCAGCCCTGGAAGAAACCCCGCCCGCGCAGCCCTGCCTGCTGGCTTTTGACCCGCTGGGACGGCTGGCCCGCCTGGATGGAGAATTCTCCCTGCAGCGTGAGTGGCTGCTGAAGGGAGACCCTGACCCCGCCGGAGAATGGCCCCGGCTGCTGGCTGCGGCTTGCGATGATGATTTGCTGGCCTTTTTCACTTCTGGCCGGGTTGAGACGCTCTCTCTGGCGGCTTTGCCTTCCGCCCCCGCCGCCGCCGCATGGGAGACTCTGCCCCAGCCCCAGCCTCCCCGCCCTGGCGAGCGGCTGACCAGTTTCCTTTCTCTGACCTCGCTGCCACTGATGGACTTTTTTCTGCAAGTGAGCCGCCGCGCCGTGTTAAAGAAAACCCCGGTCTCGCTTTCCGAAACTGTTTTGGCAAAACATTTTTTGGGCCGCGCTGTGTTGGAGAAGAATGACCAGCCTTTTTCTCTTTGCCTGGCGCGCAAAAACAGCCGCCTGGCGCTGGTCAGCTACGAAGGCCGCCTGGCGGTGGTATCGGTAGACGACCTGCCCTTTACCATGCAGGAACATTTACGTTTGCCCGTCAGCGACTTTATCGTGGCCGCCTTTCCCCTGGAAGAAAACCAGACCCTGCTTTGCCTGACTCAAAATGGAAAAGTGATTGCCCGCGAAGCCAAAAGCCTGAACATCACCCCCGCCGGGCGCGGACAGTCGCTCATTCCCCCGGCGCGGCTGGCTGCCGGAACCCGCTTCATTGGCGCTGTTCTGACTTCCTCCGCAGCAGATACCCTGGCCGCGCTTGATTCGAGCGGGCGGCTGCGACTTTTTTCGGCGCAGCAGGCGCTTTCCGCCGGGGCTTTGCCCGCTCAGGCCGTGTGGTTGTCGCTTGGGCTGCTGCCCGCTGCGGGTTGAACCCAGCGCCTGAGCAGAATCATCGCCAGGGCCGCCCCGCCCGCATCAAAAATCAGCACATCCTGCCAGGCCGGGTGACGCCCCGGCGTGAAGGATTGATGAAACTCATCGCTCAGGGCGTAGAGCGCGGCCAGCCCCCAGGCCCAGCCGCGATGGCGCAGCGGATACCAGTAAGCCAAGGCCAGCAGCGCATACTCGGTCATGTGCGCCCCTTTTTTGATGACAAAATCCCATGTGCCATACACAGGCAGTTCATCGGCGGAAGTGGCCGAAAAAGCATAGATGACGCTCATCAGCAGCAGCGCCGGAAGCCAGCGGAAAAATTTGAACATGGGACGATTGTAACAAAGCAAATGAAGAATGCGGAATGAAGAATGAAGAATGAAGAATGTGGAATGAAGAATGAAGAATGTGGAATGAAGAATGAAGAATGCGGAATGAAGAATGAAGAATACGGAATGAAGAATGTGGAATGAAGAATGAAGAATGCGGAATGAAGAATGTGGAATGAAGAATGTGGAATGAAGAATGAAGAATGTGAAATGAAGAATGCGGAATGTGGAATGAAGAATGAAGAATGAAGAATGCGGAATGAAGAATGTGAAATGAAGAATGCGGAATGAAGAATGAAGAATGTGGAATGAAGAATACGGAATGCAAAATGGAGAATGCGGAATGGACAATGCAGCAGCTGAGAAATCTTGGGCGGGCGCGGGTTGTTTTGCCTGAAACGATAGGCCAAAACGCACAGGCTGAAAAACTGCCCGGTAATTTCTTCCAAACGTTGAAAAAATACACTCTTTGTCCCCGAAAGGATTAAAATCCGCCCCATGCGAGCAATTTTTTTTGGCGGTTTTCAGGCTTTTGACCTTCAGGGCCAGCCCCTTGAAGTTGGCTCGCCGACTGCCCGCTCGCTCTTTGCCTGGCTTTTGCTGCACCGTCACCAGCCAACCGACCGCCGCCGGCTGGCTTTTTTGTTCTGGCCCAATGCCAGTGAAAACGCCGCCCGGCGCAATTTGCGTCAATACCTGCACCGCCTGCGCGTGGCGCTGACTCCTTTCTTCGCCTCGGGCGGGCTGCTGGAAATTGGCGCCTCGGCCCTGCAGTTTGACCCCTCGCTGCCAGTTTGGCTGGATGTAGAAGCCTTTACACACGGCCTGCGCGCTGGCGCCTCCCTGCCCGAAAGGCAGGCCGCCCTGGCGCTCTACACCGCTGATTTTTTGCCCGATGTATATGAAGACTGGGCCCAAACCGAGAGCGAACGATTGCGCGCCCTCTACCTTCAGGGATTGGAACAAACCATCCGCGCTTCGGAAGAGGCAGGCGACCTGCCCGCCGCTTTGCTGCTCAGCCAAACCTGGGCGCGCGCCGAGCCGCTGGACGAGAAGGCGCATCGCTGTTTGCTGCGGCTGTACGCCATCAACGGTGAGCGCGGACGCGCCCTGCAGCATTATCAGACCTTGCGCCATACCTTGCAGCAAGAACTGGCGGCGGACCCTTTGCCCGAAACCGAAGACCTGTGGCAGGCCATTCAGCGTGGCGACATGCAGCCCCGGCCCCGCTCTCAACCCGACACTCCACGACCCAGCCAGCCGCTTTCTCTTCCGCTGATTGGCCGCGATGCCGAACTGCAGCGTTTGCAGGCCGCGCTGCTTCATCCCAGCGGACAAATTGTCGTCATTAGCGGCGAGGCGGGGATTGGAAAAACCCGTCTGGTGCAGGAATATCTGGCCCGCAACCCCGGTTTGCCCGCGCTGTACAACGCCTGCACTGAACTCGAAAGCCTGACGCCTTTTGCCGCTTTGCAGCGCGCGCTCGCTTCCTCTTCCTGGCTGCGCTCGCGGCTGACGCTGCAGCCTTTGCCTCCGCTGCAGGCCGCTTATCTGCGCCTGCTGGCTCCCGCCCTGGCCGAGCAGCTGCCGCCCGCTCCCGAAATCGCTTCCCCGCCCGCTTTACCCGAAGCCTGGAACAGTCTGCTCGAAATTCTCGCCTCGCTGTGGCAAGAATTTCCGCTGCATCTCATTCTGGATGACCTGCATTGGGCCGATTCTTCCACTTGGGCCTGGCTGACGGCTTTTGCCCGGCTGCAGCCTCGCCCCGCCTTTCTGACGATTGTCCTGTGCCGCCTGGAAGACCTGCCCGCCGAGAAACGCTCCCTGCTGCGCAGCCTGGAATATGAAAACCGGCTGCAGAGCCTGCCGCTCAACCGCCTGCCCCCCGAAGAATCTACCCGCCTGGTGCGCCGACTGCTGCCAGAACGCGCCGATGACACCTCGCTGCTGGAACGCCTGGCGCAAGATACTGCTGGAAACCCGTTTTTCATTATCGAAACAGTGCATTCTCTGCGCGAGAGCGGCATGAAACTCACTCCCAGCCCGCTGCCATCCTCCATTCAGCGCGTGCTGGAAATGCGTCTGCAGCGCCTGCCCGCCCCCAGCCGCGAGGCGCTGCAAGCGGTCTCGGTCATTGGGCAGTCTTTTTCGCTGGCGCTGATGCGGGAAATCTGCGGCCTGTCTGCCGCCGACTGTGTCGCTTTTTTGGAAGAGTGGCTGGAGCGCGGCCTGGTGGAAGAAACCCCAGCCGGAGAATACGATTTTCGTCACGACCAGGCGCGCCAGGCTGCCTACGCCAGCCTGAGCCAGGCCCGCCGTCAGTGGCTGCATGGCCGTGTTGCCGAAAGCCTGCAAAATTCCCTGCCGCCCGTGGACGTTGCCACGCTTACTTTTCATTTTTCGCGCAGCGACCAACCTTTACGCGCTTTACCTTTTCTCATCCAGGCCGGACAGCAGGCCTTGCGCCTGCGCTCCTACACCGAGGCTCGCGCTTTTGGTCTGCAGGCCGTCAGCCTGTTGGGGCGTATGCCGGGCCCGCGCCAGAGCGTTGAGCGCGTGGATATCAACCTGCAGCTGGCGCAAGCCTACGCCTTCACTGGCGACCTGCCGCGGGCAATTGAAATTTTGGAAGAGACGACAGAGATGGCCCAAACCCTGGGCGATGAAACCCGTCTGGGACAGGTTTTTCGCCGCGCCTCGCAGTTTTTCTGGCTGCTGGGGCGTCCCGCCCTGGCTGGCGATTATGCCCGCCGCGCGCTGCGCTCTGCCGAGGAACGCAGCGATACCCAGCTCCTGCTGGCTTGTCTGCGCATGTTAGGCCGGGTGAGCATTGCCCTGGCCGCCTTTGATGACGCAATCGCGTATCTGATGCGGTTTGTCAACCTGCAGGAAACTGCCTCGCCCTTGCCTGCCGCCGAATTTCCGGTGGTGTTGGGCTATTTGGGCGTGGCTTATGTTCGGGTTGGCGCGTTGGAACGCGCTCACCTTTCTGCCCAGCGCGGCCTGGCGCTGGCGGAACAGCAAACCGGCCTGGAAATTTTTGTTCGGATGCAGCTGGCGATGGTTCAGGCCAGTTTGCGCCAATGGAAGGCCTGCCAGGAGAGCCTCGCTCTCCTGAAAGAAATTCCCTCGCCCGAAGAAATGACCCCCGCTTTGTTCATGGCCTTCAGCCTGCGCGGTTACGCCCGCGCCCATCTCGGTCAGACGGCTGCGGGGCTATCCGACCTGCAGGCTGCCCTGGCCTGGGCGGAACAGCGCAGCTACCATGTTTTTCACTACATACCGCGTCTGTTTTTGGCTGAAGCGCTCACGCTGGCGGGGCAGGCGCAGCAGGCTTGTGACCAGGCCGCCCTGGCAGGCCAGCAAGCGCAGCAGGCCGGAAACCGCTGGGCGGAGGCGCTGGCGCAGCGCCTGCTGGCCGAAGCCGGTACACATTTGCCTGACCCCAATTGGCGTCAGGTGGAAGCAAATTTACTCTCCGCGATGCAAATCTTCCGTCAGATTCGCGCCCGCCCCGATTTGGCGTGGACTTATCTGGCGCTGCGCCGCTTGTATGACCGCGCCGGGCAAATTGCCTGGGCGGTGGATTGTCACTTTCGGGCGACCACCATTTTTGAAGAGTTGGGAATGAATGAAGCGCTGTTAGATGCGCAGGGCCGCCCGGCTGGGGAACGCCAGGGCGCGGCGGTGCTGGCAAATTTGGGCCTGCAAGGCCCCAACGCCGCCCCGGCTGATTGAGTTTGGCAATTCCAAATTTGAAACTTCCCGCTGTCATTTCGACCAGCGCAGCCCCAATTTGTCGTTTCGACCAACGCAGCCCCAATTTGTCATTTCGACCAGCGCAGCGAGGAGAAATCTTCCCCGTCCTCCGCAGGTTTCCACCCTGACGGGTACATGTCGCTGCGCTCGAAACGACAGGTTTGCTGGCCGCATTTGGGAGCCTGCCCAACAACGGCGTTTTATTCGTTCCAGATTTGTTTCATCAGCCGAAAGAAGGCCCGCACCACTTTGGGGTCGAAGTGTGAACCGCTGTTTTCCCGCAGATAGTCAAAAGCCTGTTCCAGCGTCATCGGCTGGTGATAGGGACGCTCGCTGGTTATCGCATCCCACACGTCAATCACAGCAAAGATACGCGCCGCCAGGGGAATTTCTTCGCCTTTCAGCCCGTCTGGGTAGCCGCTTCCATCCCAGCGCTCGTGATGGTAATGTGGAATATCCAGCGCCGGGCGCAGAAAGGGAATGGGCAGCAGTAATTCGTAGGCAAAACCAGGGTGCTGACGGATGATTTCCCATTCTTCGGGGGTAAGTTGGCCGCGTTTGTGCAAAATGCGGTCGGGAATACCAATTTTGCCAATGTCGTGCAGCAGCGCCCCGCGCCGAATGTGAACCAGCTGCGGGCGAGGGACATTCATAAATTCGGCCAGGCGCACTGTCAGGTTGGTAACGCGCTGAGTGTGACCTTCGGTTTCATAATCGCGCAGTTCCAGCGCTTTCGACCAACCTTCCAGCGTCAGGTCATACGCCAGGGAAAGTTCCACGTTGGAACGCTGCAATCCCTGAAAGAGCGATAAATTGTCAATTGCCAGGGCGGCCTGGGCGGCGACAGTTTGAGCCAGTTCCCACCATTCTTTTTCCGCTGGCAGTTCTCCGCGCTGAAAGAGTTCCAGCGCTCCGCGCACGATTCCCTTGGCTACCAGCGGCAGGGCCGCGTATTCCTGAAAGCCTTCTTCTTTCAACTCGGCGCAGGCGGGGTAACGCTTGAGAAAAGCCGGAAAATTGCGTTCATGAACAGCAACATTCTCTAAAATGGCGCTGGAAGCAATATCATCGCGCACCGAAAAAGTGCCAAAAGGACTGTAAGCCCGAAGACCGTGTTGGGCTAAAATTTCCAGCCGCCAAATAGACGGGTCGTACTGCAAAATTTCCACACCGTCCACATTCAGCAAGGCGGCGGCCTGGCGGCACACCGCCTCCATTACGGCCCGCATATCCTGGCCGGAGAGGATAACCTGGTCAATCTGGCGTAAGCGGGTCAGCCGTTCCAGCGCCTGCTGCAGATTTTGCTCACTTTTTTTCTGTTGAGTTACGTCAATATTGGCGCCCACATAGCCGATGATGGCGCCATCTGAGTAGATGGGGGCCTGAAAGCTTTCAAAAAAGTATTCCTGCCCATTAAGTGTCACTTGCTGCTGGTCGCGCAGGGTTTCTCCTCTCAGCGCGCGCTGATTGTTCACTTGCCACCGCTGGCGAAGCGCTTCTGGCGCAGCCATTTCTGGAATGCTTTTCCCCTGGTTGTTGCCCCACAGAGCCAGGGAGACCGGGTTTTGTAAAATTGTCACATCGTTGGTATCTGCCAGCCACAAATCAATGGGGATGTTTTGGAAGACGGCGTTGAGACGCGCCTGGCTTTCGCGCAGCTCGCGCAGGGCTTGTTCGCGGGCAATTTCGGCTTCGACCCGGCTGGCAAAAATTTGCACCACGCCGCGGGCAAAATCGGGCTCGCTGATAGGGCGGCGGTAGAGAGCAACGATAATGCCTTTGGGCGCGCGTTCTGGCGTCCACAGCGGCATGCCCAGGTAGCCTTCGGCTTCCAGGCGGCGCAGCCCGGCATCTTTGGGAAACAGGTCGCAAACCCCGGCAGGGTAGCAGCAGAGTTCCTGATTGATGACGTTGGCGCAGGGAGCGTCTTGCAGCGGATATTCAAAATTGGGGATGATGGCCCCGTCTTTGGCGGCGGCCAGGGTGCGCACTTGCTCTGTTTCGGCGATGTATTCGCCAATGAAGACAATGTCGCTTTCCAGCGCCTGCTGCAGGTTGAGAACAGCAGAGGTGAAGAACTCGTCGCCCTGCGCCGCGGAAATGCCGCGCTCAATCGAACCGATGGCCCGTTCCAGGCGTTTTTGCGCGCTCTGGTCATACAACAGCACCTGAAAAGCGATTCCATCCTGATAGCGCATCGGCACCGAGGCCAGTTTGACATCGGCGATGCTGCCATCCAGCCGGACAAGCTTTTCATCTGCGGCTGGCGCGGGTTGGCCGGTGCGCAGCATGGTTTGCAGTCGCTCGCGCACCATCTCCTGCGAATCGGGGTGGACAAACTGCATGATGGGTTTTCCCAGCACTTCGGCGGGATTATTTGTGCCAAACATCTCCAGGCAGGCCGGGTTGACAAACACCAGCCGCCCCTCCTGGTGAATGGCGATTCCCGCCGGGGAGAGTTCCACCAGCTGCCCGTAGCGTTCTTCGCTCAGGCGCAGCGCTTCAGCCGCCTTCTGCCAATCGCGGGTCAAAGTCCACATGCGCCGCAGAACCAATCCAATCCCAATACTTCCTGCCAGCCATAGCAAGACATGCTCCAGCATTTCCAGCCAGAGGGCCTTTTGCAGGCTGAAATTTTGCTGTGTTTCCATCTGCAGCGCCAACAGAGCAGACGCCTGCAGTAAGGTCCAGGCGGTCAGAGCAGAGGCGCCAATCAAAATGATTCGTCTGCGTAAATTTTGAAAAGAGGGCGGTATTTTTTGCATGACGATTGAAAATTTATCAGGGGTTACTCCAGCGAGCGTAAACAGCGTGCGAAAGCAGGCGTTTGCCGCCGCTTTCACGCGTCACCAGCTCGCCCAGGTCGCTTGCGCCGCCCAGACCGGCCAGCATTTCGTCCAGGCTTTGCTGCAGGTGCAGCGCCGAGGCGCGCACGGCATAGACGGTGAGCGCAAAAAATAAGGGCTGAGGCGCCAGCGCGGCCCGACAAGCCTGCAGCAGCGAGGGCAGGGCTTTGTACACTTCCCACACTTCGCCTTGCGGCCCGCGGCCAAACTTGGGCGGATCGAGCAAAATCCCTTCATATTGATTGCCGCGCCGCGCTTCGCGCTCCACAAACTTGAGAGCGTCTTCCACAATCCAGCGAATAGGAGCCTGCTCCAGCCCCGAAAGACGCTGGTTCTCCCGCGCCCAGGAGACTGATTTCTTGGAAGCGTCCACATGAGTCACCGCCGCGCCTGCTGCGGCGCAGGCCAGCGAGGCCAGCCCGGTGTAGCCGAATAAGTTTAGAACTTGAATCGGGCGTTTTTGCCCGGCAATCAGCCCGGCATACCAATCCCAGTGCGCCGCCATTTCGGGGAAAACGCCTAAATGCCTGCCGGGAGTGGTCGTCACCCAAAAGCGCAGCGATTTGTTCAACGCCTGCAGCGGGTAGCGCATTTCCCAGCGCTCTGGCATAGACTGCCGCGCCTGCCAATGCCCGCCGCTTTCTTCCGCGCTGGGGAAAAACTGCGCATCGGCCTTGCGCCAGGCGCTCTGCGGCAGTTGCTGCTTCCACATGGCCTGAGCCTCCGGGCGCGAGACAACCACCGGGCCGAAACGCTCTAGCTTTGCGCCGTCACCGCTGTCCAACAGGGCGTAATCTTGCCAGGAAGGTGAATCGAGAAAGGAATAAGGCATAAGCTCTCGTTGCAAAAGACTTGCGAATAGGACAAAAGTCCTCTACCACTTGAAATGCGCCCAAAAAACAGGTAAAATGAGGGCGTAAGTGGGAGAAAGTGGGATGAAGTGGAGCGCCGGGCGTCTTGTCCGGCGTTCCGCGCATTAAAGGAGAGTGTAGAACATATGTTCTTGGGGCAGTTCCACCACACGCTAGATGAAAAAGGACGGCTGACCATTCCGGCGGCCTTCCGCGAAGCGTTGCTCCAGGGCGCCTATCTCTCTCAGGGCTTCGACCGCAATCTGATGGTCATGACGCCCGCCTACTTTCAGCAGGTGTACGAGCGTCTCAACGCGATGAGTCTTACCGACCCCGCCGCCCGTCTGCTGCGCCGCCTGCTTCTTTCCTCCGCTTACCCGGTGGAAATAGACAAGGCCGGGCGCATTCTCCTGCCCCAGGCGCTGCGTCAGTTTTTGGCTCTCAACGCTGATGCGGTTTTGGTCGGCCAGGGCGAGTATTTTGAAATTTGGGCGCCCACCGAATGGCAGTCCCAGCTCGACACCCTGCAAGACGCAGAAACCAACACGGCCCGCTTTCAAACGCTTGACCTTTCAGCGGGCAAAGTGTGACGATGGATGCGCCGCATTTACCTGTACTTTACAACGAAATTATAACCGCCTTACGCCCGGAAGTCTGCTTACGGTTGGTGGATGGCACGCTTGGCGCTGGCGGCCACGCTTTTGGTCTGCTGCAGGGCAACCCAAAAGCGCAGCTGCTGGGTTTAGACCGCGACCCGGCAGCCTTGCAGCTGGCCGCTGCCCGGCTGCGTCCTTTTGAAGGCCGAGCGCATTTGCGGCACGCTTCCTACCTCGAAATGCAGACTCAGGCGCTTGCCCTGGGCTGGCAGCAGGTAGACGCCGTTTTACTCGATTTGGGCGTCTCCTCCATGCAGATAGACACCCCGCAGCGCGGCTTTTCTTTTCTCGAAGATGGCCCGCTCGATATGCGCTTCGACCCCTCCGCCGCTCTCTCCGCCGCCGACCTGGTCAATGGCCTGAACGAAGCAGAACTGGCGGATATTTTTTTTCGCTACGGAGAGGAACGCCACGCCCGGCGGCTGGCCCGCGCTATTGTTCAGCGCCGCCCCCTGAGCAGCACCCGCCAATTGGCGGACCTGGCGCTGGAAGTTCTGGGCCGGCGTGAACGTCATCATCCGGCCACGCGCATTTTTCAGGCCTTGCGTATTGTGGTCAACGGCGAGTTGGATGCGGTGGAACAAGTTTTGCCGCTGGCAATTGACCTGCTTCGTCCTGGCGGTCGGCTGGCGGTGATTTCCTTCCACTCCCTGGAAGACCGGCTGGTAAAGACCTATTTCCGCCAGGAAAGCCGCGACTGCCTCTGTCCGCCTCGCCAACCGGTATGTACCTGTGGGCATCGCGCCCGGCTGCGCGAATTAAATCGCAAGCCTATCGAAGCCAACCCCGAAGAACTAGAACAAAATCCGCGCGCTCGCAGCGCTCGATTAAGAGTGATTGAGAAACTATGACCGCTTCTGCTCCCTCCCGTTCCACACGCGGCCCCCGCCGCACTTTTGCCGCCTACGCGGAGATGACTGGCCGCCTGGAGGCTGCTTCATTTCAGTTAACACCTTTACTGCGGCAGCAGTGGCTGGTCTTATTTGCCGCCGCCGTTTTGCTGGTGGCTTTGCTGGCTGGCCTGTACCTGCAGGTGACTTCCGCCGCCGCCATTGCCGGGCGCGATGTGCAAAAC
>Ga0172367_10004191_pt1 | contig 18129 bp, 14 predicted proteins | sample Lak10m_FD_114542 | JGI IMG/M metagenome (GOLD analysis project Ga0172367, IMG submission 114542) | Freshwater microbial communities from Kabuno Bay, South-Kivu, Congo - kab_022012_10m | ecosystem: Environmental > Aquatic > Freshwater > Lake | place: Democratic Republic of the Congo: South-Kivu...
CCAAAGTCAGGAATTCTGTGGCTTTGGCTTCGTATAGGGGTCGAAAACTCGCTGTTTGTGCCAAATTTACCCAGGTGACGCCACAAGCCTTTATTCTTGTCAAGCGACTTTGGAAAAACCATAAATTTACCACGAAGGGGCACACCGACGCGCAAGGTTCTTTTCGTCTTCCCGGATTTCCTTAGGACGTTTTCCTTCGTGTTCCTTTGTCTCCTTTGTGGTCAAGAGAAAAACATAATGACAAAAATCACACACCATTTGTGACATTCTGCGATTGTATCTCGCGCCTAAACCTTTACAATATTAGTAATACTTTCCTAAATCAGTAAAGGTTTCGATGCTCAGAATCAACCGCCAGACCGATTATGCAGTACGCGTGGTGCTTGCCCTCGCAAAGCGGGGCGAAAGCGCCCGTTCTTCGTCGGCAGAGATTCAGCGCGAAATGCAAATCCCCAAGTCTTTCATGGGGCGCATTGTGGCGCAACTGGCGCAGGCGGGAATTGTCCTCACCTTTCCAGGGCGGGACGGCGGCTTGAGCCTTTCGCGCAGCCCGGAAAAAATTTCCCTGCGCGATGTCGTGGAAGCGTTCGAGGGACCTTTTTATTTTTCCGATTGTCTATCCAAAGAAGGCAGTGAAGACTGCCCGTTCAGCAGCGGCTGCCCGGTGCGCCCAAAGTGGCTGAGGGTACAAATTGCAATGCTGCGCGAAATGGGTTCGATCCTTTTTTCGGATTTGCTCGAAGAAGAAGCCGTAAAAAAACAGCCTTCGATATCGTTTCACCTGGGGGGCGGCGCGTAGGCGCGCCTGTCCCCTTTTATCTGGCAATCAGGGCAGTGATGCCCGGTTACAAATTTTATGCAAGGAGAAGAATATGGATGCTCTCGTTTTAGCCCGGTGGCAATTTGCGCTGACCACCATTTTTCACTTTTTCTTCGTCCCGCTCACGCTGGGGTTGAGTCTTTTCACTGCAATTTTGCAGACCCAGTACATGCGCACTGGCGATGAAAAATTCAAGAAGATGGCAAAATTTTGGGGAAGCATTTTCCTCGTCAACTTTGCCATTGGCGTCGTGACAGGTATCGTGCAGGAATTCCAGTTCGGTTTGAACTGGTCGGAGTACAGCCGCTTCATGGGCGACATCTTCGGCGCGCCGCTCGCCATCGAAGCCCTGCTGGCGTTCTACATGGAATCCACGTTTATCGGCTTGTGGATTTTCGGCTGGGACAAACTCCCCAAGAAGGTTCACCTCGCTTCGATCTGGCTGGTTGCCCTTGGGTCGAACATCTCTGCCCTGTGGATTTTGATCGCCAATTCCTTCATGCAGCACCCCGCCGGCTACACCCTCGACCCCGTCACCGGACGCGCGTTAATGGCGGACTTCGGCGCCCTGTTAACCAACCCGAATGTCGGCTACCAGTTCACGCACGTCTTCACCGCCGGTCTGTCGATGGCAGGTTTTGTGGTGATGGCGTTCAGCGCCTGGCATTTGCTCCGCAAGCATGAAGCCGACTTCTTCAAGACCTCCTTCCAGTGGGGCGCGATCTATGCGCTCATCGGCTCGGTTCTGGTCGGGACGATTGGTCACTTCCAGGGACAATTCCTCGTCCGCGAACAGCCGATGAAAATGGCTGCCGCCGAAGCCCTGTGGGAAACCGAAGCCCCCGCTTCGTTCTCGATTGTGGCTGGTATTGACGAACAGAATCAAACCAACACTTTCGACATCAAAGTTCCCGGCGTGTTGTCCTTCCTCTCCTACAACGACTTCAGCAGTGAAGTCAAAGGATTGCAAGACCTGCAAGCCGAAGCGGTCGCCAAATACGGCGAAGGCAATTACATTCCGCCCGTCGCGCTCAACTTCTGGTCGTTCCGTATCATGGTCGGCGCCGGCTCGCTGATGGTTTTGCTCGCCGCGCTCGCCGTGTTCTGGATGAAGAATATCGAAAGCAAGGCATGGCTTTTGAAAGCCCTGATCCCGGCTGCCGCGCTGCCCTATCTTGCTGTGAGCACCGGCTGGATTATGGCAGAGACGGGTCGCTGGCCCTGGATTGTGTTCGGTCTGCAAAAAATCGACCAGGCAGTTTCGCCCAACGTCCCCGCGTGGAACATTGCAGTCTCGCTGGTTTTGTTCGTTGGCATTTACGCGGTGTTGGGCGTCATCGCTTTCAACCTGGCGGTCAAAACCGGCACAGGCAATTCGCAAGAATCTGCCAGCGCCGCGGCTGCCGATTAATTCTGACGGAGGCTTATCATGGACTTCCAAGTTCTTTGGTTTATTCTGGTTACGGTTCTGTTCATCGGCTTCTTCTTCCTCGAAGGGTTCGATTACGGCGTGGGTATGTTGCTGCCCTTCCTCGGCAAAAAGGATGAGGAGCGCCGCGCCATCATCAATACGATTGGACCCGTGTGGGACAGCAACGAAGTGTGGATGATTACCGCAGGCGGCGCGATGTTCGCTTCCTTCCCGCAGGTGTATGCCACCCTCTTCAGCGGCTTTTACCTTGCGCTGGTCTTGATGTTGGTCGCGCTCATCGTGCGCGGCGTGGCGTTTGAATACCGTCACAAATCCGCCGCCGCCTCCCGCTCCAACTGGGATTGGGCGCTCTTCTTCGGCAGCGCGGTTCCCGCCCTGCTGTGGGGCGTCGCCGTCGGCAACCTGATGCGCGGCTTCGCCATCGACGAAAACATGAATTACTGGGGCGGTCTGCTTCCCCTGCTCAACCCATACTCCATTCTCGGCGGGCTGGTCTTCGTCGCCCTCTTCCTGATGCACGGCGCGAATTACCTTGCCATCAAAACCGAAGGCGAAGTGGAAAAACGCGCGAAGGAATTCTCCTTCAAAGCCTGGATTGTTGCCACCGTCCTGACCGTTGCCTTTGTGGCGTGGACTTTCTTCGAGACCGACATCCTGACCAAGTCCGGCGTGAACGGGCTGATCCCCGCGCTGTTGGCGGCGGTTGCCCTGCTGACGGTTGGATACTTCAACAAGGTCGGCAAGTTTGGTTCGGCATTCATCGGCGGATCGCTGGCGATTGTCTTTGCAACGGTGATGGTCTTCGCCGGGCTTTTCCCGCGCATTCTCATCTCTTCGCTCGACCCCGCCTACAGCCTGACCATCCAGAACGCGTCGGCTTCGGCGCTCACCCTGCAAACCATGACCATCGTGACCGCCATCTTCCTGCCCATCGTGCTGGTTTACCTCGGCTGGACGTATTACCTCTTCCGCAAGCGCGTCGCCACCGATGTGAAGACTCTCGTCTACTAAAAATCAGTTGGTTAAATGCAACAGGTCTCGTTGAAGAGACCTGTTGTGTTTTAAGGGCAGGATGATTATTTGACTGGCTTGACGAACAAGACGACAAAGGCGGCAAGCGTGAGCAGTCCCACTGCGCCCGCCAGCAAATATCCGCTGAGGGGGATGCTGCGTTCTTTGGGAAGATTCTTCGCCTGTGTGGCTTCGAGCCTGACGAACTCGTTGATGTTCCCCGCTTCGATGTCCGCTTGAACTTTGGAGACAAAAGCCGTTGCCCAAGCCGAAGCCAGCGCGTCGGCGGTCTGCGGGTCGGCGTCGTCGGCGTAGAAATGCCAGCCCGCCTCGGCGGGTTGACTCAATTGCAGTTTATCGCCGCGCAGTTCCTCCACCGAAAAACCAAACTCAGCGGAGAACGAATCCATCAAATCATCCGACCAGGCGATTTCCTCCAGCTTGCGCGACTCGCGTTCGAGATAATAAAAATGCTGTCGGTCGGTATCCGCTGGCAGGGCTTCTTCGAGATTGAAATCCACGTTGACGGTGGCTTTCGCCCGAAACGGCGGCGGCGCAACAAAATAAACCGCCGCGCCCAGCAAAGCGCCGAGCGCTGCGCCCAGCATCCAAAAACGCCACGCCTTCAACAGGCGGATGAGGTCGTCGAGAGAGGGAGAGGAAAGGAGATGGTTCATGGGGAAAGGATGAAATATGAAGGATGAAGGATGAATAAAACCTGTTTACCTGTTTACCTGTTTACCTGTTTTCTTTATCCGCCACTTCCACAACGGACCGATGATTTTTCTCAGGTAATATTTTGCGACAATCACAGAAAAGAATTTTCCGCCATCGCGGTAGTGAACGCGGAGCATTTCGGGCCAGCAGCGGTCGTCGGCGGCGGAGGTTTTGCCGACGTTGTGAATGCGGAAGTTCGCCCAGGTCTCTCCCACGATGTATTTCAGCGGGGCATGGGCGGCGATGCGAGTCCACAGGTCGTAGTCCATCGCAAAGTAAAATGACGGGTCGAGCGGACCAAACTCCCGCCAATATTTGGCGCGGAAGAACATCGTCTGCTGGGGGATGTGGACGTAGCCTTCGCGCAGTTTGCGGAAGTCGGTTTGCGCGGCGTTGAATTTGCCAATCACCCTGTCTTCTTCATCGATGAAGTCGCAGTCGGCATAAACCATTCCCGCTTCGGGATTCTCAAGCAGATAGTTCACAGCCTGACGGATTGCGCCCAGATTGTAGGTGTCGTCGGAGTTGAGCCAGGCAAGGATGTCGCCTGTGGCGCGATTGAAGCCTTTGTTGATGGCGTCGGTCTGACCCTTGTCTTTTTCGCTGACCCACCAAGCCAGTTTGTCGGCGTATTTTTGAATCACCTCCACACTGCCATCCGTCGAGCCGCCATCCACGATGATGTATTCGATGCGCGGGTAGTCCTGTCCAAGCACGGATTGGATCGTGGCTTCGAGGTAGCGCGCCTGGTTGAAGGAGGGGGTGACGATGGAAACGAGGGGAAAAGCAGTCATCAGTAATAGTGGGGAGTGATCAGTAATTGGTAATTGGGGCGGATTACCATTCATCATCCGCATAGAAGAGGTGGGAGACGTCTTCGGTGAGTTTGCGGATGCGGGTGATTTCTTCGGGGGTGAGGCGTTTCTTCCAGTTGCCCATGTTGGCGCGGCTGTCCAGTTTGACCGAGTGGACTTTCTTCTTCGATAACTCGGTCGGGTTTTCGGAACTGCTGGAGTTCAAAATCGTCTCTTGAACTTTCTCGTCGAAGGGCAAGCCGAGGGACTCGTACAACGATTTATACCCCGCAACGGGGTCGAGGGAAAGGTCTTCGTGGCGGACAACTTGGATGGTGGGAATCAACTGACGGGTTGAATCGACGGTTCGGTAAATCATCCGCCAGAGCAGGGCAGACTGCCCGACGACATCGTCCGCTGGCATGGATTCCATCTCGGCGCGATCCGCTTCAAGGTGGTCGCGCATCAGCAGCGGCTGGTCGAGCAGGTCGCGGAAGTCGAAGTTCCAGCCGAGGCGTTTGAGACTGCTGGCAAACCCGCCAGGGTGACGGATGGTGATGACCACCTGACAGTTCAACTTCTGCGCGAACCAGGGCGCGGAGAAAACCGCAAACGGGTCTTTGAGCAGGGCGCGTTGTCCGAGCAGTTTGCCCTTGGCGAAAATCGAAAGGTCGCGCCCCATGCGCAGGAAATCTTTTTGCGAACGCAACGAGCCAAGTTCGGCAGGCAGGTGATAGCGGAAATTAAGCAGTTCGCCGAACGCAGGCAGGTAGTCGGCTTCGTTTTCGGGGGTGATGTATTGATACCAGCGCTTGACCTCGGCGCGATAGACTCCGCGACGGTGCAGCACGTTGAGCGGCTCGCTGATGTAGGCGGCGGCGGGGTTGGCGGCGAGCATTTTGCCGACCCAGGTGGTTCCGCTGCGGTGCGCACCCGTAACGAGAATGGGATATTTGTTCATGGTACGTTGTCCTCCGGCACTGCCCGAATGGAGTCGAGACCATAATATTTTGCCGCACAGCGATTGACCCAGTGATTTGCATTGACATCCATTTCCTTGACACCCTGCACGCCATCGAATTGATGCACCATGATGTCGGTTTGTCCCTGCTCGACCAGGAGGAGAATCTTCGCATCGCGATCATCCCACAATGCGGCGCGTTCGCGGTAGGCAGGGATTTCGCCCAGCGCAAGCCAGGCAGCGCGCAGCGGATAAAAAGCGGAGACAGCCAGCAGCAGCGAAGCAATCAATGCAAGGGGAAGACCCCGCCCTGCCTGAGCGCTGAATTGTGCCGCGGCACATCCAAGCAGGGCGGCTTCGATCATCAGCCCCACAACCAGGAGCAATTGCCCGGCAAATCGCGCCCGCTCCACCGGGAAGGATTGTCCGTACACGCTGGGCAGGAAACTGGCGACGATCAACAAATACGAAAGAACTGGAATTACTGCAAGCAGGAGGTAAATCCGCTTGCGTTGTTCCAGGGTCAGGGCGGAACGGGGGGAAAGATATAAATTATGAAATATCAGGAACGGAATCAAAACCGTGAAAAATGTCGGCAGGGGTAATGTCCTGAATGAGTTGATAATAAAATCAACCCCGTAGCGGAATGACCGCGCGAACAGGACGGGAATAGTGGGAGGCGGGATGCTGCCCAATCGAAAGGCGTGAGCGGGAGACAGCGCCATGACCGCCAAAGCCAGCGTCGCCCCGACGAATGACCAGGTCAGGAGCGTCAACGCTGTTTTGCGGGTTGGGCGTTTCATCCAAAACCACACGGAGAAAATCGCCAGAGCCAGGAGCGAAATCATCACCAAAACAGTCGGCTCGGAGAATCCGCCGATGAGGAAAGAAGCCAGGAATATCAGCGGAAAAGCCCAAAAGGCAACGGGCTTCGTTTCTGCGACAAATAGGGAGCGTAGAATGAAGGACGCCAGGTACGGCATGAAGACCAGCGGCGCGAAGTGGGTTGCCATCGCGGACCGCCAGTACAAAATCTGGAAACGGTTTGGAGCCTGCAAGAGCGCAAGAAAGACCAGCAGAAGGGTCAGGGTCAGGATCAAAGGTTTATCCCAGGTTTTTCCGCTGAAACGGCTGGACTCGAAGAAAAGCCAGGCAATCCCGACCAGCCACAGGGCGAGCATCAGCGCGGGCAGGATGGAAACCAGGCGTGGGTCAATCGCTTCGCTGAACGCAATCAGCATAAAGTTGGAAAAACGGTCGGATATATTCACGTAGTTTTCCCACAACGCCGAAAAAAAGTTGGTGTCAAGAAAATCCACACTGCAATAATCGTCAGCCAGGTGGCGCGAGAAAATTCCCAGATAGGCGTAGATCAGGAGTACAAGACCGGAAAAGGCGGAGAGAAGCCAGAGTGAAAAAGTAAAAAGATTAAAGTTTTGTTTTGATGTTGTGTTGGGCATGTTAGCGCAAATCCGTTAAAGTCAGGTCGAAGATCACGTAGCCATTTCCCTCTGCAAAGACGGAATACTCCGCTAGTTTTTCCTTTAAAAGCGGCTGGCGGCTGAGTTCGTCGAAATCTGTCACTAAAAATAAATCCTTCTTCGAAATTGCGGCGGCAAAGCCTTTTTCGAAGTTGCGATACGCATCCGCTCCGCGCAGGTCGGCGTGATAGATCTTGTCGCCGTAGGTTTGCCAGGGGGTAATGGCAGTCCACCCCCAATAGGCAAGCCGCGAGCCGTAATCCTGTGTCAGTCCGATGGCGTTTTTGTCGCCGAGCAGCGCGCCAATCTCAGCCCACATGGGGGCTTCGGGACGGTAATCCACCCGCTTCATATCGGCGCGTAAATTCCAAAGCGAGGCGAACAATCCCATCAGCAAAACGCCGCCTGCGGCAAGTCGGGACAGGCGTGAAGGCGTGAGATTGCCCAATTGCAAGAAGAACCAATCAGCCAGCGGCGCAAGCGATAATGCCACAATGGGGATCAGTGGCAGGCTGTAATAATCGTGCGAAGAAATATGATAGTTGAAATAAAGTCCAAAGACCCCGTACCCGCCCCACAGTCCAAATGCAAAGCGCCGTCCATCTTTTTCAAAAAAGAACAAGCCGAGCAATCCGCCCGCCAATGCCGCCGCGCCAATGACCAGGTTCAACATCCCGACCCAGCCGAGGTAATACGATGGACTGAGAAAATAAGCGGGGATGAATCGTCCGCCGAATTGCTGACCGAGGAAGCCCGCGACCCAAACGCCGTAGACGACGTACCCCGCCCCGGGCAGAATCCCCAAAAGCGCCATGAGATAAAGCTGCGGCCTGCGGAGGACATCCCGAAGCGAATCCCGTCTGAGGGCTGCTCCCAGCCCGCCGCCGATGATAAAGAAAGCCGCCACGAATTTGACGTAAATCGCCAGTCCGCCAAACAGCCCCGCGATGATCGCCCACTTGTACGAAGTCGGTTCATCTGCCCATTTGGAAACCGCCCACCAGAAAATGATAACCAACGCCACCATCAGCGGATCAGGCTGAAAGCTGCGGCTGGCGGCTACCGCGTAGGGAGCAAAAAGATAAAAGGCGGCTGCCGCAAGCGCGCCGTCGGCTGAGGTAAATCTCTTCGCAAGCAGAAATAAAAAGACTGCGCTGATGATCCAGAACAGGGATGAGTACGCGCGCGCCACCCACAACGCTTCGCCTGTGAGTGGATAGGTGAGAGCGGCGATGCGTTCGACAATCTCAGGTTCGATGGCGGCGCGAATTTTCCATTGTTGGATGGCAAAACTGCGATGTTCGTCACCGGTCAGGATTTCATAGTACATGCCGCGCGCCTTGAGCGCGGAAAGCAGTTGTCGCGTGGGATGAAAATCGAGCGGCAGGTCGGTCAGGTCGTAAAGACGGATGCCAAATCCCAGAGCCAAAAGCAGGACGAGCGCGGCAAATTGAGAGAGTCGGGTGGGGAAAAAGGAGGCTTTCATTTCTGACACAGCCCGCCTATTGTAACGTAAAACGAAGCGCGAAAAACACGAAAAAAACGCCGCCAGTAAAGGCGGCGGGGGATTGTCCATCAGGGAGTGACTGCTGCCGGTGACGACGCGAACCTCCCTCTTACTTTTTTCGGCTCCAGACGACGCCGTAAGAATCCACGATCTGGTCACTGACGCTGTCGTACGTAAGTTCGTATTCGACATTTAACCTTTGATCGCTGGTGTCACAGGCAAACTCCATATTGCTTGCGGCAGTATTTGAAAACGTGGCAGACTTGAATTCAGCCTTGCCGGGTTCCCCATCACAAAAAGTCGCCGCCTCATCTGCATAAACAAAAGTATATTGCCCTGCTGCAATCTTTTTGATGGTCAAGGTCATATAACTCTTGTCAGTGTCGGTGGCTTCCCATTCTCCCACCGCCTGTGAAAATGGCTCCTGGCTTGCGAGTTCATCCTCCACCGCACCAAGCGGCACGATTTCGTACACCCTCAAGTTGTCGAAGAGGATTTCGGCGTCTGCGCCGGTTTCGATCCACAAGTTGTTGCCTATCAGCCAATCCTGCGGGTCGGTGTGGTCGATGAAGGTTTTGCCGTCAATCAGGAGTTGAATGCGATTCCCAACAAGGTTGTATTGCAGGGTATGCCAAGCATTCGGATCGAAATCCCAGTCGCTGACCGCCACCTCCTCCTGACCGCCCTCCTTGCAAATCGTCTTTTTCAACAGGCTCTTGTCCGGCGAAACAATGACCTCGTATGCCTGGCGGGCGCGGATGGTCGGCGAGCATTGCGCGATGCGTCCAAGCAATGAAAAGTAGTGGGTGTCAAAACGATCTGGCTTCAGAAACCGAAAATCGAATTGGATGGCATAATTGTCCCAGGTTGGCTCCTGTACTTCCGCGGCGCTCACTTCACCGGGAGGATTGGGCGGCAGGGAATGAAATACTGTCCGCCCTTCGAATTCATCCGCGACCCAGGGGACAAGATAACGATCCGAAGTAAACATCCAACGCTGAGAAATGCCGCCCTCGAAGTCATCTTGAAAAAGGACATTGCCCAATTTTCCTTCCGTGATGACAGGCGTGGCGGGGGGCGCTTCGGTGACAGGAGCGGATGATATTTCCACAACAGGCGTAGCGATGAACGGAACGACATAGCGTGAACCTGCACACCAGGGCGGCTGATCCCAGGGACCTTCGGGAGCGCAGATATTGAAGGCGTACATCCCAACCAGACACAGGCAGGGGAGTCCCAGAATCAGCAGGGCAGCAATGCCCAGTATCTTGAAAATCCTTCTCGATTTGTGCGGCACCTTTGCCGTCGCGGCAGGCTGGACAGCGGGCGGAACGTGAGGATGCGCGGCAATCGTCGCGGCGTATTGCGGAATGGAAGGTTCTACCGTTCGATCTTCTTTCACCACCGAAGGCAGGTTCAAGGCGCGTTCCATCGCCAGAGCCAGCTCCTCAGCCGTTTGGAAGCGGTCATCGGGATTCTTGGCGGTGGCTTTCAGAATCAGGGTCTCCACTTCGGGCGGGACATTCGGGTTGACATCACTCGGCAGCGGCATGGGAGCGGTCAGGTGTTTGATGACTACCGCCATCGGCGTGTCGGCGCGGAAGGGCGCTTCGCCGGTGACCAACTCGTAGAGCATGATTCCAAACGAGTAGATGTCGGTGCGTTGATCGACCCTGTCGCCCTGTCCCTGCTCCGGCGACATGTAGGTGGGCGTGCCCATGCCCACGCCAGACTCCGTCAGCCTGGCAGAGGCTTGCGCCATCTGAGCCAGCCCGAAGTCCGCGAGCAGGGTCCAGCCTTCGTCGGAGATCAACACGTTGCTCGGTTTGATGTCGCGGTGGATGACTCCGCGCTTGTGGGCATATCCCAGCGCGCGGGCAATCGGCAGCAGCAGGCGCAGCGCGTCTTCGGAACGATAGACCTGGTCGCTTTCATGTTTCAGCGTGCCGCCTTCGATGAATTGCATGGCGATGTAGGTAATGCCGTTATCTTCGCCGTAGCTGTAGATGGGCACGATGTTCGGATGATTCAACTGGGCGATGGCTTTTGCCTCGCGTCGGAAGCGCTGCGCGAAGGTCGGGTCGTTGGCAAAGAACTGCGGCAGGACTTTGATTGCCACGTAACGGTCGAGCGCCGCCTCGTATGCTTTGTAGACCGTCGCCATGCCGCCCTGTCCCAGCCTCTCGACCAGACGGTACGCGCCGAGGGTGTGACCGACAAGCGAATCTTCCATCCCCATGAGCTTGCCCTGCCCGAACTTCGTGGCGCGTCCAATTTCATCCAACTTGCCAAGGAACTCCACCGCGCTTTGCACGCGCCGCGCGGGGTCGAGATTCAGGCAGCGGGAAACCAACTCATCCCAATCGCTGGGGATGTCGGAACGGGCTTGACTTGGAAACGGGTCTGCGCCCGGGGCGGTTCCCGTCAAAACTTTGTAGAGCAACGCGCCCAACGAGTAGATGTCTGAGCGGACAGACGCCTGCTCGCCGCGAATCAACTCCGGGGCGAGGTAGGGCGTGGGAGCAGACTTGAAGGAGCGCGGATTCCAAATCCCCAGATTCAGAATCCGCAGCGTGTTTTCGTCTGAAAGGAAGATGTCTTCGGGAAGAAAAACGCCTTCCAACGCCTTCTGGTTGTGGAGCGTTTCGAGGTGTGTCCCCAAATGCCTCGCGAGGTCGAGACAGCGTTCGAGCGGCAGACCGATTCCGTCCGCAGTCTGGTCGGCGAGGGATTTGCCTTCGACTCCCTCCCAAACGATGACCGCCTGCCCGTCGGCTTCTCCGACTTCAAGCGGTTTAATTCCATAAGTTGAATTGCTCTGCGGCATGGATTTAAAGCGGGAGAGAAAATCGGCTGTCGGGACGATTCCGCTTTTGATGACCGTGATAAAAATTGCCTGGCTGGTTTGCGTGTCTTTCCCCGCATACAGAATGCTCAAATCGTTTTCGTGGATTTGAGCGGAGACCGAATACCTTTCAAAGACCGTTTTATTCAACATAAATCGCTCCTTGTCAGCCGACTTGCCCTATGTTTTTATTGTACTCCCTTCTTCGATGCAGGCAATGAGTTTTGCTCTTCCAATTCGATTACAAATTCCATCGCAGACAGAAAGTCCCGAGGGTTTTTGTAATTCAAATTTATCTCCATCCAAACCCTCGGGACGGTCATTAAATGCAACAAGGGCGCGAGAACGCCCTTGTTGTCAATCGTGATGGATGGAGGCTACTTCAACGGGAAGTAGATCTGGGTTTGCAATTCGGCTGGCGGCACGGTCTGCGGGTCGTTGAGATAGAACTCGTACGCAACGCCCGTCGGTTCGAAACCTTTTTCCGCAACGAATTTGGTCAGCGAGTCATAGGCGGGCGCTGCGTCATCGTAGGAGCCGACATAAAGGCAGGTGGCAAACTTTCCGTCGAATATCTGGCTGGCTTGGATTTTTCCCTGCTCGGAAAGTGAGTGGGAAACCGGGAAACCGATCTCGACATCCAGGTTTTGCATGTCCATATTGTAGTAGACGACAAAAGGCGCGCCGGCGGGCTGTTCTCCCAACCTGCCCAAATGCTGGGCGATTGCGCCGAACGAAACACCCAACAGTTGAGGAAGTTCCTGCACGGCACATCTCGCTCGAATGGACAAGACAGGTTGTGCTGGCAGTTCTTTGATTTCACATTTGCAGTCCATGATTTTCTCCTTTTATTGCTAGAACATTTGTTCTATTATAATTGAAATCCATTTCAGGCGCAAGGTCTTGTCGAAATTTTCCGCTTTCGCTTGGATACCTCCACACATCCCCCCCCGATCTGGGTGGTTCACCAGCGGCAGTTTGGGGATACAATAGACTTCTTGCATAAGTTGCAGTGGACCCCGCTAAAAACCACTTTGAACCAAGAATACGCGGAGTTTTTGTGCCTCCGCGAATCAGTGGGTAGTCTTTTGGACTTTTGCAAGAGGTCAAATACAAAAAAACGAAAGTGACTCAAACCCATGAAATCCGCTTCCCAAAAATCCTTCCAAACCCGCGCAGTCCATGCCGGGGAACGTGTGCAGCCCGCCGACTTTACCCCTGTCACCACTCCCATCTGGACGACGGTAGGCTATCTTTATGAAAACATGGACGACCTCGACGCAGTCTTCGACGGCAGCAAACGCGGACAGGTTTATCTGCGTTATTCCAACCCGACTGTCGAGGCGTTTGAAACTGCCATCGCCGAGTTGGAAATGGCAGACGCAGCGCAGGCGTATTCCTCTGGAATGGCTGCCATTCATGCGGCTCTGCTTGCGGCTGGAGTCAAGTCGGGGAGCGCGGTGGTCGCCGCGTTGGATGTGTACGGCGCGACCTTTTCGCTATTGAATTCCCTCTTCAAAAGCATGGGGGCGACCATGCGCATGGTCGACGTGACAAACCATGACGAAGTCGAATCTGCATTAAAAGAGACCGGCGCGGTTGTGTTGTATGCCGAATCGGTTTCCAATCCGTTATTGAAGGTGGCGGATATTCCCACGCTTGCCGGACTTGCCCACCGTCACGGCGCATCCCTGCTGGTGGATAATACCTTCGCATCGCCCTACCTGTTCAATCCCATGGCGCACGGCGCAGACATGTCGATTCACAGCGCGACCAAATATATCGCCGGACATGGCGATACGCTGGCAGGCGTGATTGCAACCTCCGCCGAAAACAAGAAAAAACTCTTCGAATTAAACAAACTGGTGGGCGGGGTGCTCGGTCCCTTCGAGGCATGGCTTGCCCTGCGCGGATTGAAGACTCTTCCGCTGCGGATGAGACAGCACTGCCAGAACGCGCAACGAGTCGCCGAATGGCTGGCGGAACATCCACGGGTGGCAAAGGTCAATTACCCCGGTCTGGAGAATCATCCCCAACGCGCTCTGGCTGAAAAATTATTCGATGGCAGGGGATACGGCGGCATGTTATCGTTCGAAATCAGGGACGCGGGCAAGGATCAGGTCTATCGTTTTATGGAGGCGCTTTCCATCTGCCTACCCGCCACCACCCTGGGCGATGTGTATTCGCTCGTCCTGCACCCCGCCACCTCCTCGCACCGCAGTCTCACATCCGAACAACGCGCCCAGGTGGGCATCACCGACGGATTGGTGCGCCTGTCGGCAGGGATCGAATCCGCCGAAGATATTCTGTCCGACCTGGAAGCGGCATTGAATTCAACGCCAAAGTAGAAGTAAGACCGATGTCCCCCTTCGGCGGTTGGCTGTCAACTGCCGGGGGGTTCCTTCTTGATCTGATACGTATCGAAATCCCTCGCCACCACCGCAGCGGGAAAAACAGACTGCGCCTCGGCAACCACATCCTTTTCGCGGTAGCGCCGCGAGATGTGGGTCAGGATGAGTTTCTTCACGCCCGCCTTTAGCGCCAGACTGGAGCCCATGCGCGCGGTCAGGTGATTGAACTGCTTCGCCATGTCTTCTTCTTCATCCAAATAGGTGGACTCGATGACCAGCCCATCGGCATCCTTGCAGACTTCGAGCAGGTTATCGGTGCGCCCCGTATCGCCAACAACGACCAGTTTGCTGCCCTTTTCCCAATCACCTAACACATCATCGGGTTTGACCACCCTGCCGTCGGCGAGGGTGATTTGGCTGCCAGCGACCAGTTCACGGCGTTCGGGACCGAACGGCACGCCAAGCGCATCCGCTTTTTCGGAGAGGAAAGGACGCCGCGCCTTTTCTTCGAAGAGATAGCCCAGGCAATCGGGACCACGATGCGTGACCGAAAAAGCCGTCACCGTGAAATCCTCGGCTTCGAAAATGACGCCAGGCTTGATTTCGTTCAAAATCAGCGGCATCGGCGGCTGGTTGCCGCGCAAGACAACATCGTACAGAAGCGTGCGAACCCGCTCCAACGTGGACTTTCCGCCGTAGATTTGGAGTTCGTCGATGGATTCCCAACGCAGGAGGGTGGAAAGCAATCCGCCCAAGCCGAGAATGTGGTCGAGGTGTCCATGCGTCAGCAGGATTTTCGTCAGGCGCTTGAAGCCAATTCCCGATTGTAAAATCTGCCGCTGGGTTCCCTCGCCGCAGTCGATGAGAAAGCGGTGCTCGTTGTGAGACACGACCAAAGCCGAAAGCCCACGCCTCGCCGATGGCGCGGAAGCCGATGTGCCGAGAAAAAGAAGTTCGAACAAAGTTTTAAGTCCTTGAAATTTTCAAGCATGGATCGCACAATATACGGCTATTGTACCTCAAAGAAAACAGACCATTTGTGCTATACTCTGCCGCAGCATTCACTTTCTTCATCCTTTATCTTTCATCCTTTGCTGTTATGCCCCTTCTCAAGCCCTCCGCCCCTCCGAAAAAAAACTCCAAACCTGTGGACAAAGTCCTGCCCCCTAAAAAGAAGGATGGTTCGCAGCATAAGCCCGCGCCGAAAAACAAGCCAAAGGAAACCACGCCTCCGCCGCCCGCCCTTTCGTTTTGGGACAAACTCTCCGCCGAGCGCAAACTCGATGTCATCGGCGTGGGGTTGGCGCTTGCCGGCATCATCATCGCCCTGGGGTTGTTTTCGCCCAATCGTTCCGCAATCATGGGCAAGGTTTTGCAAATTTTTGGCTGGGGCTCCTACATCCTGCCGTTTGGCTTGCTGATCTTTGGCGGCTGGCTGGTCTTGCGAAAAATAGAACGCATTCCCCCGCTTGCCCCCGAGCAGGCAATGGGCAGCGCCTTCCTCTTTCTGTGGATTCTCACCGCCCTGCATTTTGGGATCGCCACCGATGAAACCGCAGAAATGCTTGGCGGCGAGGGCAAAGGCGGCGGCACGCTGGGCGGCGTATTCCTACGCATCCTCTGGTTTGCCTTCGGCGAAAACGGCACATTCGTTGCCCTGCTTGCCGGCTTGGTGATTGGCATCGCCATCTTTTTAGATAAGCCCGTCAAAGATTTATTCTTCTGGCTTGCGCCGCTGGGGAATGAAATCAAGAAACTGCTGAACAGACCGCGCCCCGCGACCGACAACCCGCAGCCTGATTCCGCTTCTGTGGGCGATTTCACCCCGATCGATGCCGCCGCCATGCCAGCCGTCTCTCCCAGCGGCGATACGCAAAATGTTCAGCCCGTAAGAACTGTCAGCGGACCCTCCGTCATCCACTGGACTTTACCCCAAGCCAGCGACATCCTCGACGCGGGCAACACCCCCTCCATCAACGAAGACTTCATTCAACAACGCGCCCGACTCATCGAAGAAACTCTTGCTTCGTTTGGCGCGCCCGCCCAGGTGGTCGAAATCAGCCGCGGACCTTCCATCACCCAGTTTGGGGTCGAGCCGCTCTTCCTCGAATCACGCGGCGGAGTCAAAACCAAAGTCCGCGTCAGCAAAATTGCATCCCTCTCCGACGACCTGGCGCTTGCCCTTGCCGCGCCGCGCATCCGCATTCAGGCTCCCGTGCCGGGGCACAGTTATGTCGGCATCGAAGTACCCAACGAAGAAATGGCGATGGTTGCCCTGCGCGATATTTTGGAAAGCGAAACCTTCAAGCGCAACACCAAGCCCTTGAACTTCGCCCTCGGACGCGACGTGGCGGGCGTGCCGATCATCGCCAGCGTGGAGAGTATGCCGCACATGCTGATTGCAGGCACAACGGGTTCGGGCAAATCAGTCTGCGTCAATTCCATCCTGACTTGTATGCTGCTCTACAACACCCCCGATGATTTGCGGCTGGTTCTGGTGGATCCCAAGCGCGTGGAACTCACCGGCTACAACGGCATTCCGCACCTGCTCGGTCCTGTGGTTGTGGAAATGGATCGCGTCATCGGCGCCCTGCAATGGATGACCCGCGAGATGGACAAGCGTTATCACCTGTTCGCGCAAATCGGCTCGCGCAATATCACCGACTACAATGTCAAGATGAAATTGCAGGGACAGAAGAAACTGCCCTACCTGGTGGTGGTGATCGACGAACTGGCAGACTTGATGATGATTGCCCCCGACGAAACCGAAAAGACCATTACCCGCCTGGCGCAACTGGCGCGGGCGACAGGCATTCACTTAATTCTCGCCACCCAGCGTCCCTCGGTGGATGTGGTGACGGGTCTGATCAAAGCCAACTTCCCGGCGCGTATCGCCTTTGCGGTGGCATCCAACACCGACAGCCGCGTCATCCTCGACCAGCCCGGGGCGGAACGCCTGCTCGGGCGCGGCGACATGCTCTACCAGGCTCCCGATGCCCCATCCGCGGCGCGGTTGCAGGGCGTCTTTGTCTCGGACCATGAAATTCAACGATTGACGGAATACTGGCGGACTCAGGCGGGCAACGCCAGCCCTTACGCGGTGGCGGGCGCGCCGATGGAAGTTATTCCGTCCAATATTCCGCTCAAACAGGGCGAGCTTTGGGATGAAGGCAAGCCCTCCGACGATGACCCACTGCTGGGCGACGCCATCGAATTCGTCCGCAAGGAAGGACGGGCTTCGGTTTCGATGTTGCAGCGCAGGTTGAGAATCGGCTATACCCGCGCCTCACGTTTGATCGACACGATGGAAGACCGTAAAATTGTCGGTCCCCCCGAAGGCGGCACGCAGCTCCGCCCGATTTTGGATTACGGGCAGACTGCGCCGCCGAAAGACGACGGAATGTAGTTCTTCAAAACGTCCCAAAAGCTGTCGAAAGAACAAGCCTTTGGGACGTTTTCATTCAACATCCTGCTTCCATTCAAAGTTCTATAACGATTTCACAAAATGCACCAGGCGCTCCACCTCGGCATAACCCAGTTTGGCGTGGGCGCGGATGCTGGCGGCGTTCTCCAGCCAGGTGTCAGACGCCATATCAGAACAGCCTTTTTCACGCGCCCAGTTTTCTGCGGCATTGGTTAATATGCCCGCCACACCCTTTCCGCGCAGTTTCTCATCCACAAACCAGGCTTCGATATATCCCACCGGCGTCGAAAAACATCCCTCGGCAGACTCCCTGAGACGCGCTTCGATCATGCCCACAGGAACACCATCGACAAGGGCAAAGAATACGACATATTTGTCGCTGGATAAAACATCGTCCATGTCGTAATCCAGATATTCATTTGGGGCTTCGGGCCAGACCCCTTTTCGCATACGAAGCCATTCGGCTTTATCTGCCTGGTTAATGCGGCGGATTTGGATTTCCATTTTTTCTCCTGTGACATAAAATACGAGATGCTCTGGCTACATGATACCAGTTTTGGATTTATCCCCCATGATGAAGAAAACCCTTCAAAGCCGTTTGGCTTTGAAGGGTCATTTTTTACACCAGCATCCTGACTGGATTTTCCAAAAATCCTGCCAGCGTTTGCATGAATTGGGCGGCTGCGGCGCCGTCGCTGACGCGGTGGTCAACGGAGATGGTGGCTTTCATCCTTGAGCCAACTTTGACCTGTCCGCCCTCCGCCACGGGGACTTGCTTTGCAGAGC
>Ga0172367_10004192_pt1 | contig 18126 bp, 15 predicted proteins | sample Lak10m_FD_114542 | JGI IMG/M metagenome (GOLD analysis project Ga0172367, IMG submission 114542) | Freshwater microbial communities from Kabuno Bay, South-Kivu, Congo - kab_022012_10m | ecosystem: Environmental > Aquatic > Freshwater > Lake | place: Democratic Republic of the Congo: South-Kivu...
AACCTGATCGTAAGTGCGATTTTCCTTAATTACATAGAATACATATTTAATCGGAGAGGTTTCTCCAACCTTCGACGGGATTGGATTACCTTCTTCGCCTTTGGAAACCATTTCGTTCTCCTTTTTGTAAGGAGTATTGTTATAAACAACTTGCGAATAAATGCTCAGCTGATTTTCGGTGGGCTTTTCAATGGACTGCAGGCTACCCTTGAATAAACCACCGATATACTGCACCTTTCCTTTCGCTTTTTCAGCATGATGGGCACTTTCAACTTTTTTACTCACCGGGCTTGGTCCGTTCGGGTTGGCTTTCGAGGTCAGTCCTTTCCCGTTTGTAACGAAAATGTTGTCTTTAATTATCCTGACACAAGTGGGGTACCAACCAGTAGGAATAAAACCTTTGCTGAAACTTTTGCCCGGATTACTTACATCGAAAACGGCCAGACAATTGTTGTCGGCATTGGCAATGTAAAGTGTTTTTTCATCATCGCTGAGGACTACACTGTTTGTTGTCGATCCGGTGGGCGAATCGGGATAAAGCGCGGTATTCAGTACTTCAATTACTCTTTTCTTTTCCAGCGAAATAACCGAAACCGAATTGTCGTTGGCATTGCAAACAAAGAGGTATTTCCCGTTCCTGGTTATGGAAAGGTCGTTGGGATTGTCGCCAACAGGAATGCTTCCGGCCAAAGTTTGCGATTGGGTATCAAATAAAACCACTTTGTTGCACCCCCAACAGGTAGCATACAGCGTTTTTCCATCGTCGGATAAAAGGCAGGTGTACCCTTCGCCTTCCAACTGATGCTGAGATTTTACTTTCTTTTCTTTCAGATCGTAAACATACAGCGAGTTGTTTTCTTTTGTAACCGCATAAAGCAATTTCTGATCATCGTCAACAGCGATACCCGCTATTGAAATTTTTTCGGGCCAGCGTTTGCCAATTACCAGGGTATCCAATGGCACCAGTTTGTTGTTTTTTATCTGAAACCGAACCACCCAATTGTCATTTCCTCCTGAAGCGTAAAGTTGTTTTCCGTCCTTCGAAAAAGTGAGTCCCAGCCAGCTTTTGGCCATAACGACGGAGTCGAGTAACTGCATTTTTTGCGGGTCGATGAGATGAATGCTTTGATCGCTTTGCCCGTTGTTGGTGACTGCAAGTAATTTTCCGGAGGGAGAAATAGCCATATTTAATGGCAGATCGCCAACTGGTAAAAGATTTCCGACAGGGGAAAGTTTCCATCCGTTGGGCAGCGAAACCCGCCTGGCTTCAATTTCCTGAAGCGTTTGAGCTTTTAAAGTAAAACCTGCAAGCAAAAGGCAGATCAAAATAAATGCGGTGGGTAATTTTTTCGAAAACATGCAGTCCTCCTTGTCTGATTGGTTTAGACTTTAAAATTGAACAATTAGTTTCCGAAATACAAATAATGGAAGTTACTTTTTTATGAAAACCCGAAGAGGACGACTTGTAAAAGTGCGGCATTAATTTTGAAGTAACTTTTCAGAATACTGTTCGTCTTATTTTTAAAACGGAGATTTTATGGAAACACATTTTACACCACTTTATAGAAGAGGAACCTTCCTTTTTAAAACGCTTTTACTCTTCATTTTTTTGGTCAGCTTTTCGCAGTGCCGGATGGATGAGGATATGAATTACCGGATTTTGATTGATAACAACTGCGATTTCGCGCTGAAAGTTTATTACGACAATCAGGAAATTGAATACCATGAGGATTATGCCGACGATTATACCACCAGAGGGCTCGTTTCCATTGTTTTACCTTACGAACAGAAGGAAATCTATTCAAAATATACTTCGGTGTGGGTGGAGCCGGTGGACCAGGATCACCTGAAGTCACGAAAATTCAGGAGCGAGAATGATGGAAGCTGGAGAAAAATTGTAGAAGTTTTTGAGCGTGATTTTGACCTGAAATAGCTGCAAAAAGGCTGATGAATTTCATCAGCCTTTTTTGATAAGTCTTATTTTTTGAAAGGAAAAACCTCAGAATCAATTCTTGATTTATTCATGATTTCGAGCATTTCCTTCACTATTTGGGGATGATCACCGGACACATTTTTTTCTTCTCCACTATCCGTTTTTACATTATACAGTTCAGTTGTTGTTTTTTCAGGCGTAAAAACGTTGTACCTGACGAGTTTCCAGTCGCCTTTTCGCAGCGCTTGTCTTCCGTTCATTTCATGAAATTCCCAGTACAGCGTTTCGTGCGGTTTTTGTTTGTTTTTGCCGGTCAACGTTGGGAGAAACGAGATTCCATCTATATTTTTGGGAGCGGCGATTCCTGTCAGGTCGGCCACTGTTGGCAAAACATCCCAAAATGCCGAAACATGTTCGCTGGTTGCGCCTTCTTTAATTTGACCAGGCCAGCAGGCAATCATCGGAACGCGGATTCCTCCTTCGTATAAATCGCGTTTATAACCTTTCAACGGTCCGTTGCTGTCGAAATAGTCGGGATCGCCTCCGCCTTCCAAATGCGGCCCGTTGTCCGAAGTAAAAATGATAAGCGTGTTTTTATCCAGCCCAAGTTCTTTCAGCTTGGCTACCACTTCGCCCACTTGTTTGTCGAGGTAAGTCACCATAGCAGCAAATGCAGCATGTGATTCTTTTTGTGTACTGTAAGGTCCTTTCCTGAAATTTTGTGTGCCAGGTTCAGCTCCTTTAAATTCTTTTTCCGGAATAAATTTATCACGAAACTCCTTCATGTTTTCCTCCGGGATGAGCAATTCGGCATGGGGAATTACATTGGGATAAAACAAGAAAAACGGTCGGCCAGTTTTTGATGGATTGTTCTTTTCGATGAACTTCAAGGCACGATCATGAATCAATTTGGGCGCATAATCGTTCGACTGATTATTTGCATTTCCTTTCAGGATAACCTTTTGGTCGTTATTCCATAAATAGTCGGGGAAATAGTTGTGCGCCAGACTTTGGCAGTTGTATCCGAAAAATTCGTCGAATCCCTGCTTGTTGGGGTCGCCTTCGGTGCCAATAAAACCTAATCCCCATTTGCCAAAAGCGCTGGTGGTGTATCCGGCCTGTTTCAACATTTCGGCCAACGTAAACGTATTTGCCGGAATCGGGAATTGTCCTTCGGGATCCCAGCCTTTGTTTCCTCGAATAGGAGTGTGCCCGGTGTGTTGTCCGGTCATGAGCGACGACCTCGACGGGGCACAAACTGTGCATCCGGCGTAATGCTGCGTAAAGCGTATTCCTGATTGAGCCAGTTGATCGATGTTGGGGGTTTTGAATTTTTGCTGTCCATAACAACTCAAATCGCCGTAACCCAAATCGTCGGCCAGAATGTAAACAATGTTTGGTTTTTGTGCAGGTTTTTCTCCAGCCCGAACAGCAGTTGTTCCGGAAGTAAAAGCAGATAACACTGCCAAACCTGCAAAAATCGGTTTATCGAGATTCATAGTTCAGCTTTGATTTTGACTGTTTGTTTTTCTTTTGGTCAAAGGTCGGTAAAATTAATGTGAAACTGAAAGTCTGATTATTTCAGGCAGGCAAAAGGCGCATTTTTGTTAAAATTAGTTAAAAAGAAAAGCGAATGACAAAATTGGTAATTTCTGATTAGGGGTAAGTTTTTCGTGAACTGTTATGTAATCGTATTGCGGAATTTTTTTTCATAAGTTTGTTTTGGTTTTTGACTTAGACTTTTGGTCTGACAAAAAACTCTAAAGGGCATGGGGTGAGATCCGATGCCCTTTTTAATTTTAATCTCAATCTCCATAGTTTGTCATTGAATTTTAAAGGCTGAACTCCGTATCTTTGCCTATCTTAAATTTCAATAATTTGCATTTATAAACTTAACTTCAATAAAATCAGGATATGACTTTAATTAAATCAATTTCAGGAATACGCGGAACAATTGGCGGAAGCCCAGGCGATGGGTTAAGTCCGCTTGATGTGGTAAAATATACAGCTGCTTACGCGCAATGGGCCAAGCAAAAACATCCGGGGCAAACCATCACAGTGGTTGTTGGCCGCGATGCGCGTATTTCGGGACCGATGGTGCAATCTCTGGTGGTGGCAACACTTTCGGGCATGGGCTGTATGGTTGTCGATTTAGGGATGGCAACTACTCCCACGACCGAAATTGCGGTGAAAGAAGAACAGGCGCAGGGCGGAATTATTTTGACTGCCAGTCATAACCCGAAACAGTGGAATGCCCTAAAATTGCTGAACGAAAACGGCGAGTTTCTGAATGCCGCCGAAGGGGCACTTGTGCTGGAAATTGCAGAAACCGAATCGTATAGTTTTGCCGAAGTGGATGATTTGGGCGAGGTTTTTACGAAAGATTATACCGATATTCATATTCAGCAGGTACTCGATTTGGATTTGGTTGACGTTGAAGCTATCCGGAAAGCCGGGTTTAAAGTGGCTATTGATGCTGTTAATTCGGTGGGTGGGATTGTTATTCCGGCACTGTTGAAAGCGCTGGGCGTAAAGGAAATTGTTGAAATCAACTGTGAGGCAACCGGCCATTTTGCGCACACGCCCGAACCACTGCCCGAAAATCTGGTGGAAACTTCGGCCATTATTCGCGAATCGGGAGTCGATGTTGGTTTTGTGGTCGATCCGGATGTTGACCGTTTGGCGATTATCAGCGAAGATGGGTCAATGTTTAACGAAGAATATTCGCTGGTTTCTATTGCCGACTATGTGCTGGGGCAAACTCCGGGAAACACTGTTTCAAACCTGTCGTCATCGCGTGCATTGCGCGATATTACCGAAAAGCATGGAGGAAGCTATTCGGCGTCGGCTGTTGGCGAGGTAAATGTGGTGGCCAAAATGAAAGAAACCAATGCAGTAATCGGTGGCGAAGGAAATGGAGGAATTATTTATCCGGCTTCGCATTATGGCCGCGACTCGCTGGTGGGTGTTGGCCTTTTTCTGAGTTTATTGGCCAAATCGGGACTGAAATGTTCGGAATTGCGCAAAACTTATCCCGACTATTTTATTTCGAAAAACAAAATTGAACTCACTCCGGATATTGATGTGGATGGGATTTTAATCAGAATGAAGGAAAAGTACGGGCACGAACAGGTTACCGACATTGACGGGGTGAAAATTGATTTTGCCGACAGGTGGGTGCATTTGCGGAAATCGAACACCGAGCCGATCATTCGGATTTATGCCGAAGCACCGTCGATGGATGAAGCTGATCAATTGGCTCAAACGATTATTCAGGACATTCGTTCGCTGATTGCATAAAAATAAAGCGGCCCGGTTCTGAATTTTGAGACCGGCCCGCTTCTTTTTAGCTTCTTTGGGTTACTGAATTCCTTCTTTTTTGCCAATCAACTTTTCAACAATCAGTTCTTTTTCCTGGATTACCAATCGTTGCCGTACCATTTTTAGTTCGTTCTCGGCAATCTTTCCCTGTGCCGATTTGATGTCCTGCTCTTTCGATTTTATTTTGCCTTTCAGCGATTTTACCTCGCCGAATAATTTCGATTTATCCCTGGCAAGCGTTTTTAGCTCCTTTTTTGCGACTTCATATTCCGGCGTTTTTTTCACCAGTAACGCGAAGTCTGTTTTCTTTGTGGTGATCGTTTCATTGAGCCGGACAATATCATTTTCCACTTCAAATATTCCAGCGTTAAATTCCTGAATGTCGGACTCGAACCGGGTGATGGCTTTCTCCTGTTTTTTGGTCACCGATTCCATGTCTTTCAAAACACCTTCCTGGTTCGATACTTCTCTTTTCGCTTCTTTTATCTGATTGTCAACTACACTTTTGTAAGCTTCAATCCCAAAATCCCTGACGAAACTTTTGATGTTCTCGATTCGTTCCTGATCAGCATTCGTTTCATTTATAAAAGCTGAATCGGTATATTGAAAAAATGCGTTAAACTGGCAGCCGTTTGGAAGTTCGACAATGCGGGCGTAAACATCCATCGAATGTTTGGTAATTGTGGCTTCTTCAATCGACCGGACATAGAATTCATCCCCGTTTTTCTCCACTTTCAGCTTGTCGCGATAGGCCTGTTTTTCTTCGCTTTTAAAAATATTGCCAATCTGGGTGGCCAGGTTGCTGATTCGCTCACCGAAGCCACGATTGTTGATGTATCTTTTCCAAACCGGCTCTATGTCGCTGGGTTTTGATTCAGGAATAAATACTGAAAATGCAAACTGCTCTCCCTTTGACATATTTTTTGGTCCTGTTTCAATATCCACTTTGTATTGAGCAGCGACTCCAAAACCTATAAAAAGTAAGAACACGATAAAAATTAACCGTTTCATAGCTCAGTGTTTTTTGCTTGTAAACGATGTTGCAGAGGTTTTTGTTCCTTTATAACACCTGAATTACGGCGACTTCCTTGATTTTCTTTTAAAAAGTCGTGTAATTTTCCCGAGAGGAATACCTACAGTAGGCCCGAAATGGGGACTAAAACCTCGGTTATAAGAACCATGCTGGTCGTAAAAATAAGTTTGGCGCGATTTGCGGTCGAAACCATCGAGCTTTTTCTGCTTGGCAATTTGGTTTATGCTTTGCGCCATTTCGTTCATTTGTTGCTCTTCCTGACTGTTGTCGGTAGTTACGTCAATTGGTTGCAATTCCCTTATTTCAGGTTCCAGAAGCAGGGTACGGGCATTATTGGCTTCGGTAATTACGCGCTTTTTAAATGTAATATGATTGGTAACCAGAGAATCGCCTTCCACAATTTCAATCTGAAAAAAACCTTTGGTGTTGGTTCTCACGGCCTGCTCGGTTCTGACATTAATAATGGCCACATCGGGAATAGGAACAGAATCGGGACTCATTAAAACTGCCGACAATAAACTCTTTTTCGGGGATTGAGCTGTGCAGTTGAAGGCCACGACCCAAAAAGCGAATAGAAGCAAGCTTAATCGCATAAAGTGGATTTTTAGATTTTGCCTACTAAAATTACGGTGTTTTTTTCTTAACAAATCATAAATAACTCTAACATAAGTTTATTGATTTATTTCTTAACGACTGTTAAAGATTTTACAAATAAGTTGAAGAACTGAAAGATTGGTATATTTTTGTTACCTGTTAAACGTTTTTTAACAAAACCTGTCATACACCAACTAAAACTGTAAACATGAATTACGAAAAAATTCCTGTCGGGCTATATTTGCGGCCCTTTAAAAGCTGATCTATTTCTTTTTTGCCAGATGCCTTTTTAATTTCTGGTTGATTGAAAATCATCGAACATGGTTTAGTTTGCGTTGCTGTTGGGTTTTATTTAATAGGTAACATTTTATTTTTTTGGATACGTTCCGGGTATTAAACTGATTGTTATGAATAGGAAAAGAGTTATAATCGTTTTGAGTGTTGTACTTCCTTTGCTGGTGCTTGTTTTTTTTAGCCTGAGCAGAAAATCAGGAGAAGTAGAAATTACGTGCAAGGTAATGAAAGGGCCCTTCGAAGTAAAAGTTCATACCTCCGGTCAATTAGAATCTGAGAATTCTGAAAACATCCTTTTACCAAGTGTCCTTTCGAGTCAGAATATCCGCATTTATGAAATTAAAATTACCGATTTGATTGAAGAAGGTACGGTAGTCGATTCGGGCGAATACATTGCTACGCTTGATCATAAAGTGATTGAGGAAGTTTTGACATCAGCCAACCTCGATTTGGAAGCGGCTCTTACAGTTGTTGAAGATGCCAAGCTGGATTCGAACATTTATTTGAGCAATTACCGCGATCAGATCGTAAATTCAAGAGCCGATGTGGAAGAACGAAAGATTGTTTTGGCCGAATCGGTTTATGAATCACCTTCAGTAATTAAAAAAGCACAAATGGACCTGAGTAAAGCTGAGCGCAAACTGGATCAGGATATTAAAGGTTTCCAAATGCGGCAAAGGCAATTACGGTCGCAAATGGAAAGGCGCAATATTGATTACAACGAGAAAAAGCAAAGGGTCGAGAATTTGATGAAACTTTATGATGCGTTAATTATTAAAGCGCCAAAGTCGGGAATGGTTATTTATGCCAAAGACCGTTTTGGGATAAAAATTCAAATTGGATCGGTTTTAACTCCCTGGAGCCCGATTATTGCCACCTTGCCCGACATGACGAAGATGATTTCGGAAACTTACATCAATGAAATTGATATTTCGAAAATTAAGGTGAAACAAAAGGTGGATATCAGCATCGATGCTTTTCCCGACAAAGCCTTGAAAGGAGAAGTAATTTCGGTAGCCAATATTGGTCAGCCCATGCCCAAAAGCGATTCAAAAGTATTTGAAGTGAACATCCGCGTGTTTGGCAGTGACCCCGATCTGCGTCCGGCCATGACAACCGGAAATGTCATCCAGACTGGCTTTTACACCGATAAGTTATTTGTTCCTTCGGAAGCTGTTTATGAAACCGACTCCACCCGTTTTGTTTATCTGAAAAAGGATGAAGTTGTAAGACAATTGGTGGATGTGGGTGAAGAGAATGAAGATTATGTGATTGTGAACAAAGGAGTTGCCGAAAATGATGTTCTGCTTTTAAACGAACCTGAAAAATTGGATGATATTAAAACAGTTGGCTGGGAAATTTACGAGGAGCAGATGCAAAAGCTGAAAGAAAGCAAACTGAATAATCAACAGCAGGACGCTGGAAATGATAGCGATACCATAAAACAGGAAGTGAAAGACAAGAAAGAACGTCGGCAGAAAAAAGAGCGTAACCAATGATGCTTTCAGTTTTGCATTTCTAAACCTGTGAAAAATGAAGATAAGAGAATATTATAACCGCTATTCGTACAATGTAATCATCGCCATCGAAGCGATTTTTGCCAATAAAGTAAAATCGTTGCTGACTGCGTTGGGAATTATATTTGGTGTAGCAGCGGTAATCAGCATGTTAGCCATCGGAAACGGGGCCGAACAGGAAATTCTGGAACAAATTAAACTGGTGGGGGTCAATAACATTATTGTGACCCCAATTTTGCAAGGCGATCAGGCGAGTGCAAACGACCAGGGTGGTAGCGCCACTGATGGGAATCAACTGGCCGGAGGTAAAAAGAAGTTTTCGAAGGGGCTGAGCCTGAGTGACGCTGAATCAATAAAAGAGATAATCCCGACAGTTCAGGATGTTTGCCCGATCGTCACGTTTAATTACACGGCAATTCTTCACGACATCAGCAGTGAAGTTAAACTTGATGGCACCGATAACACTTATTTTAATCTTTTCGACATCAAACTTGAAAGCGGGACTTTGTTTCACGAACAACATCTGAGAGATGGAGTTCCGGTTTGCATCATTGGTTACAATATCCGAAACGTTTTTTTTAATCACGAACCTCCCATCGGGAAATTCATCAAATGTGGCCAAATCTGGCTCAAGGTAATCGGGGTAATCGAAAAGCGCAATTTTGTGGGTACCGGTAGCGGAACCATGTCGATCAGCAGCACCGATAATAGCATCATTATTCCCGTAAAAACCATGTTGCTTAGGTTTCGGAACCGTTCGCTGATTACCGGTGATCAGGTTAAAAGTGCTGCCCAATCGGGGCCAAACGCAAGCTCGAAGACCGAAGATACCAACCAGCTCAACAAAATCATTGTCAGAGTAAAGGAAACACAGGAACTCACCTCCACTGCTAAGGTTGTGGGTAAAATGTTGATGCGCAAACACAACGATATCAGGGATTTTGATGTAAGCATTCCTGAACTGTTATTGAAACAGCAACAAAAAACCAAGAATATTTTCAACATTGTATTGGGGGCCATTGCAGGCATTTCGCTTATTGTTGGAGGTATTGGTATCATGAATATTATGCTTGCCTCGGTAATGGAACGAATTCGGGAAATTGGAACTCGTCTGGCGATTGGGGCCTCCCGAAAAGACATCATTTTTCAGTTCCTTTCCGAATCGACTTTAATCAGCGTGGTTGGAGGGTTGATTGGAATTCTGTTGGGTGTAATCCTTTCGCAGATCATCCATTCGATTTTTGAAATCAAAACCATCATTTCTGTTTTTTCAATATTTATTTCATTTGGTGTTTCTGTATTCATCGGAATTACTTTCGGATACCTTCCGGCGAAAAAGGCTGCCGATAAAGATCCTGTTGAATCATTAAGACAATAATTTAAAGTTATGAGACGTATTTTAGCAATTGTCGCCTTTGTTGTAGTATCTGGTTTGGCTTCGGCGCAGCAAACTATTTTGCCGCTCACTCTTCCTGAAGTAATCGATCTGGCTTCGAAACAGTCGATTGATGCCTTCAAACAAAAAAATATGTACCTGGCCAGTTTTTGGGAATACAAATATTACAAAGCGGATAAACTGCCTTTTTTATCGCTGGGGGCTGCACCTTTTGCATATAGTAATTCCATTCGTCAGGACTATATTCCCCAGACTCAAACCTGGCAGTATGGCCAGCAAAAGAATATTACGTCGAGCGCTTCGTTGAAGTTAAACCAGAATGTTGGGCTTACGGGCGGAAGTTTTTCATTAAGTTCCGACCTTGGAATGGCCAAAAACTTTTTAGGCGATAAGCAAACCCTGTATTCAGCCAACCAAATCAGTGTGGGCTACCGGCAACGATTAAACGGCTACAACAGTATGAGGTGGAAGTCGGTGATTGAACCGATCAAATTCGAAGTAGCCAAGAAAAATTTTATCCAGTCGCGCGAAGACATTGCGGTGAAGGCTACCAATAAGTTTTTTGAGTTGGTCGACGCTCAGATCGAAATTAATATTGCCACAACAAATCTGGCCAATGCCGACACCTTGTTTCAGATTGCAAAGGGCCGCTACCAGGTAGGGACTGTTACCCAGGACGAGTTGCTCAACTTCGAACTTAACCTGATGAATGCCCGGCTGGCATTAACCAGGGCCAATCAGGGTTTGTTGCGTGCCCGGGCAGACTTGAATTCATTCCTGGGGCTCGACAAAAATACAGTCATCGAGTGTATTGTTCCCTCCGCCAAGACTTCAAATCTGCAAGTCAATGTTGACGAAGCTGTCCAGAAATCGATGACCAATAACCCGGATGTTTTGTCGCAAAACCAGCGGTTGCTCGAAGAGGATAATAAGGTAAAGCAAACCAAAGCACAAAACGGGTTGAGCGCTGATGTGAATATTTCAGCAGGGTTAAATCAGAAAGCTGCGGTTGTTGCCGATGCCTATAAAAATCCAAATCAATTTCAGAATTTAGCATTCGTGGGTTTGTCGGTTCCGATTCTCGACTGGGGGAAACGCAAAGGCCAGCTGCTGATGGCCGAATCGAACCGCGAGGTAGTGGTAAACAGCGTGAAGCAGGAACGAATCGACTTTCAGCAATCGGTGCTGATGAGCGTGCTCGAATTCAATTTACAATCGGAGCAGGTTTTAAATTCTGCCCGGGCCGATACCATTGCGCAAATGGGCTTTGATGTGACCATGCAACGGTTTAAAATCGGCAAACTTGATGTGACCAAACTCAATCTGGCGCGTAACGATCTGGAAAATGCAAGACGGGCATTTATAAATTCGATACGCAAATACTGGACTTCTTATTACCAGATCAGACAGCTGACACTGTTTGATTTTGAGAAAGGAACTGACCTGATCATAGATTTCGATAAAATTATTAACCAATGATTCATTTAAGGTTAAAACGGAAGAAAGTTGTTCTGGCTATTGCCGGAGTTTTTATTCTCATAGCAGCACTTGTGTTTTTGTGGGGAACCGATCCATTTTTAAAGGTTTACAAGGTGAAACGCGGTGTTTTTGAATCGACAATTTCCTGCAAAGGAGAGATTCAAAGTGAGAAAGCGGTACTCATCAATATTCCGGATATTTTTGGCGACCGAACCCTTGAACTTTACGAAACACAGATCAAAGATATGGTGGCTGAAGGTACCATCGTGAAAAAGGGAGATTATGTAGCGCTACTCGACCAGGGCCGAATCAAGCAACTGATTGAGTCGAATGATGCACTCGTTAAAAAGTTGATCTTCAACATTAACGACTCAAAAATCGACAGTGCAGTTGATTTGGTGGCACTGCGTGATGCCATCGAACAATTTAAGTTTGATCTTCAGTACAAAAAAATTGAGCTTGAACAATCGGTTTATGAATCGCCGGCATACCAGCGAATAGCGCAAATGTCGTACGACAGGGCAATGCGGCAACTCGATTATAAAAAGCGGTCCTATTTGTTAACTCAGAAGTCGTTGAGAATTCAGGTATCGAGAGAAGAAGAGCGACTTGAAAGGTATATTGAAAAAGGGAAAAAGCTGCAACTTGCCCTCGAAGCTGCCCGGATAACGGCTCCACAGGATGGTATCCTGATTTATGGCCGTACACATGGTCGTGGAGGATTTCGTAAGTTGACGATTGGATCAAGTGTCAGCGCCCAGCACCCGTTGATTGCTACACTGCCCGATTTATCTGTCCTGGCCTCCGAAACTTATGTCGAAGAAATTTATATCTCGAAAGTAAAAGTTGGCGACAGCGCCCGGGTTTATATTGATGCATTAAAAAATCTGGAACTGGGTGGGGTAATTGCCAGTATATCCAACGTTGGTCAGGAAATGACTGGCTATGATTCGAAAGTGTTCAAGGTAAATATCCGGATAAAACCTGATAAAAAGAAGATCGTTCCGGCCATGACAACCAACAACGAAATAATTATCTCGAACGAAGAAAATGTACTCGTTATCCCGAGGTCGTCGTTGTTTTCAAACGATGGTCAGTCGTTCGTATATTTAAAAGAGGGCGGTAAAATCACCATCCGGAAGGTTGAAACAGGCCATCAGAATGAAAAGCTTGTTGTGATAAAAAGCGGACTCGAAGAAGGTGATAAAATATTATTGGCCAGCCCCGAAGCCAGTGAAAGTTAAATTGTTTCGTGTTGTTACCCCGAAAAAGCTCTTCAAACGCAGCATTTAAACAGTTTCTCAGCCGATAAATTGTAATTTCTGTTATCGCAACTTAGGGGTTTTTGTATTTTTGACAGTCTTAATCACCGTAAAACCTAAACCGTCTCCATGAGATTTTTATTGATATTTGTGTTCATCCTTTTCTCCTATTCGTATTTGGATGCGAAAGACATTCCCTCTCTAAAGCATCTAAAATCCGATCCGGTAACTGATAAAAAGAATTCGGATGTTATTCTTCACGTTAAAAAGGCTTCAGGACCAATAAAACTCGATGGTGTTATTGATGAACCTGATTGGCTAAAGGCAGAAAAGGCAAAAGATTTTAGCGTTGTACTTCCGGTGGACACTGGTTTTGCAAAATCTCCTTCGGAAGTTGTGATGACCTACGATAATAAGGCATTTTATATCGGCGTTACATTTTTTGATACCATTCCGGGGAAGCGAATCATGGAATCGTTCAGGCGTGATTTTGTGTTTTCGAATAATGATAATTTCCTCGTTTTTTTCGATACTTTTTTGGATCAGACCAACGGATTTTCTTTTGGCGCATCGGCTTCAGGAGCAAAATGGGATGGAACCATGTCGGGTGGGGCTGCCAGCAACCTGAACTGGGATTGCAAATGGGATTCGAAAACGGTTCACTACGACGATCGCTGGGTAATTGAAATGAAAATTCCATTCCGGTCGATCCGGTTTAAATCGGGAACCGACCGCTGGTATGTAAATTTTAGCCGACTCGATCTGAAGACGAATGAAAAGTCGGCCTGGGCGCCTGTTCCACGCCAGTTTCCAACAGCAAGTCTGGCTTACACCGGAGTGCTGCAGTGGGACGAACCTTTGCCAAAATCGAAGATGATGTTTTCGGTCATTCCCTATATTTTCGGAAGTGCGGCCCGAAACATGGAAGCTGGCGGAAAAACAACTTATCGGAAAGATTTCGGGTTCGATGCCAAACTTGGATTGACAACATCAATGAACCTGGACTTGACTTACAATCCTGATTTTTCGCAGGCTGAAGTTGATCAGCAGGTTACCAATCTCGATCGGTTCGAATTATTCTTTCCGGAGAAACGGCAGTTTTTCCTCGAAAACAGTGATCTTTTTTCGAATTATGGATTCAATTCGGTTACTCCTTTTTTCTCCCGCCGGATTGGACTGGATGCACCAGTGCTGGCCGGAGCCCGGTTAAGTGGTAAAATTAACAACAACTGGCGACTGGGTTTTCTGGATATGCAAACCGAAAAAACCGACAATCAGTTGTCGCGCAACTTTATGGTTGCTTCGCTGCAACGCAAACTATTTTCCCGGTCGAATATTGGGATGATTTTGGTAAACAAGGAATATATGGATGAGCCAGGTGCACGGAAATTCAACCGGATTGCAGGGGTTGATTACAACCTGGCCAGCAAGAATAATGAATGGAATGGTAAATTGTTTTATCACCGGTCGTTTACTCCCGAAAATCCAGAGAAGCAATATGCACAGGGCGCTTCGCTGACTTACAATACGCGCCGGATTCATGCATCGGTGGCACAGGCAAGTGTTGGCCAGAATTATACTGCCGAAACAGGATATGTCCGTCGAAAAGGTTATAATTTGCTTAATCCTGAATTCAGTTTGCTCTGGATTCCGAACAAGAAAGTTGTCAGTCATGGTTTTGAGGTGGAAGGCGATTATTTTTTTGATTCGGAATACGCCCAGGTAGATCATGAATTCGCATTGGCCTATAAGTTGGAATTTCGGAGCAGGGCAACTTTAGCTGCCGGAGTCATGGATTTCTTCACCCGGCTGACCGAAGATTTCGACCCCACACACATCAGTCAAACGGTTTTAAAGAAAGATACTGAATATTCGTCAAAAGCCTGGTTTGTCGAATATCATTCAGATACCCGTAAGGTTTTCAACTTTACCACTACCTTCGGAACCGGTGGTTTTTACAATGGTGACATTAAGTTTCTGGAAGGACAAATGACTTATCGTTATCAGCCCTATCTGAATATGTCTGTCAACTATTCGTACAACGATATTATTTTACCTGCTCCTTTTGAGCGGGCACGCTTTTGGTTGCTGGGCCCCAAATTTGATTTGACTTTAAGCGATAAAATTTTCTTTTCATCTTTCGTTCAGTACAACGAACAAATTGAAAATATGAATATTAACCTCAGATTTCAATGGAGATATAAACCAGTTTCAGATTTGTTTGTTGTATATACTGATAACTACTACACCGGTAACTGGAGTCCAAGGAACAGGGCGCTGGTGTTAAAATTGTCATATTGGTTTAACTGATTTGTTGGAGATAGTTTTGAAGAATGTGGTCAGGTAAATTAAGGTTGGTTTCCAAGGTTTTCAAAAAATTCTTTGCATGGGCAAGTTTACATCCTATAAAATTTTACCTGAACAAAAGTTGATTGTTTGCAATTATCAAGGTGGCGTTACTATCAAAGATGTTATTCAACTCACTCAATTATTTATTGCTGATAAAGACTTTAATCCTTCCTGCCATGTTTTGATTGATTTCAGAAACTCCTCTGCCATTGGTTTTGGGCTGGATGTAGCTGATTACGTCAGTTTTTTCAAAAAATCTATAACTGTTCAAGGTAAAGTTAAAGTTGGTATTCTTTTCCGTACGCCCAATCAGGAGTATCTGCTTAAGATTTACAAGGGGTTCGGAAAATTGATGGATTTGGAAATTGAGATTTTTAAATTGATTGACCCTTGTATGGAATGGTTGTGCTTTTCTGGTGCCGGAAAGGAATTGGTTATCAGCGAACTCAATTCAATCAAGTCAACTTCCGAAGAATTTCTTTATTAAATGACTCATCTGGCTGATCAGGGGCTTTAGAATTTTTCAAAAGCCCCAAGCCCAAACAAGGCAAAATCGTATCTTATCGGGTCGTTCTGGTCGAATGTTCTTAATTTGGCGGTAATTTCCTCAACCGCCTTCCAATCATTCTGGGTGCGTGAAAGTAAGCCAAGTTTGCGGGCAACATTGCCTGTATGCACATCGAGTGGAAGCATAAGTGCCGATGCAGGGATTTGTCTCCACAATCCAAAATCAACGCCTGTTTTGTCTGTTCTGACCATCCACCTTAAAAACATGTTGAGCCGTTTGGCCGAAGCTCCTTTTTCAACGTCCGACACATGTTTTTCTGTACGGTGTTCGTGGTTCAGCTCAAAAAATACATTTCTGAAATGAGCCAAAGCTTGGTAAATACTTTGGTTTTTGTTGTATCCGGCCGTAAAAACAGTTTCCAGACCACCATGATGGAGATATATATTTTGCAATGATTTCAGGAAAAAGACACAATCGACACCATTGAACGTTCGGTGCTTAAAGTTGAGGAAGAGATTCCAGTCGCGTTCTGTTGTGTTTTGGAGAAACTCATACGGGTTGTTTTCCATTTGGGAAACTAGTTTCCGGGCATTTCTGATAATAGTTGGCCGTTGTCCCCAAGCCAGAGTGGCCGCCAGAAACCCTGCAATTTCGATGTTCTCTTTGGTGGTGAAAAGTTTGGGAACCTGAATGGGATCAGTTTCAATAAAAGCCATCTGGTTGAATTCAAGAACCTTCTGGTCAAGAAACGCTTGGATTTCTTCTGGATTATCGATCATTTACGGGATTTCCTTTTCTTGAATACTGAGCTCTGGAACTGCAAACTTTTCCTTTTTCCCAATGACAAATGACTTTCCCCGCTATTCAATAAGTCCATCTTTCATCCGGATGATGCAATCACTTTGGGCGGCAAAACTTTCGTCGTGAGTCACAATTACAAGAGTTTGTTTAAACCGGTCGCGCAGGGTAAAAAACAGTTGGTGCAAATCCTCCCGGTTTTTGGTGTCGAGGTTTCCTGAAGGTTCATCGGCCAGTATCACCGAAGGATTGTTAATCAGGGCGCGGGCCACCGCCACACGCTGGCGTTCGCCTCCCGATAGTTCGCCTGGTTTGTGGTGCACCCGATGCGACAAACCTAAAAAATCGAGGTATTCCAGCGCTTTTCGCTCGGCTTCTTTTTTCGGCATTTTGGCGATAAAAGCGGGGATGCAAACATTTTCGAGGGCCGAAAATTCGGGCAGTAAATAATGAAACTGAAAGACAAACCCAATTTGCCGGTTGCGGAAATCAGCTAACTGGCGTTCGTTCATTGCCGAAATATTGTGCCCGTCAATATGGATTTTTCCGGAAGCAGGCTGGCTAAGTGTACCAATAATTTGCAGTAAAGTGGTTTTCCCGGCGCCGCTGGGGCCCACAATCGAATAAAGTTTTCCGGCAGGAACTTCAAGGTCAATTCCCCTCAGTACCTGAAGTTCGCCAAACGATTTCTTTATTTTTTCAACTTTAATCAATGCCGGAGCTATTTTGCGTTGATTTGATTTCTGAACAAATTATTCGGGCAATGGCTGGTTTCTCAAAAAAAACAGGAAAGCTGTTGGGCTAATCCATTTTTGCCTCATTGGTAATTGTTGTGGTGATATTTTCGGTTCCCTTGGTGACGTCGGTCTTTATTTCCTCAATATCTTTTTCTATCTCGCTGGTGTGCGTGCGGATTCCATCCTGAATATCGCTTTTTGCGCCTTGGATGGTCGATTTTATATCGCGTATTTCGTCGCCAATTCCACCGCCACTCTCGTTAATTTCACGTTTGATCTCGTTGGTAGCTTTCTGGAACTCACGCATAGCTTTTCCCAGGGTTTTGGCAACATCAGGAATTGCTTTCGACCCGAAGAAAAGTAAGGCTACAAAAATGATCAGTACAATCTCTCCTCCACCCATAACATTAAATAAATTAGTTGGTCTGAAAAAAATTTCAGCAAATATACAAACTTGTTGTCCACAAGCCTAACAGTAGCCTGAATAAGTTTGCCCGGCTGTTAAAATGTAACAGGGGAATCACCATGCCGGTAATTCCCCTGTACAATTTTATCTGCAAGATTAAGCCTGAAAAGCCTAAGCCTTTTTGAATTTTTTGATGGTATCGTAAACAAACGGAGTTGCCACAAATACTGAAGAATAAGTCCCGACTCCGATACCAATCAACAGAGCGAATGTAAAGCCCTGAATGGAAGTTCCTCCAAACACAAATATGGCAAACAATACCACCAGCGTACTTAACGAAGTACTGAAAGTACGACGCAGAGTTGAATTCATGGCATGGTCCATATTGTCGTCGAGTTTACGTTTGGGATACAAGTGCAGGTATTCACGAACACGGTCGTACACAATTACGGTATCGTTAATCGAATACCCGATCACGGTAAGGATAGCTGCAATGAAT
>Ga0172367_10004194_pt1 | contig 18117 bp, 11 predicted proteins | sample Lak10m_FD_114542 | JGI IMG/M metagenome (GOLD analysis project Ga0172367, IMG submission 114542) | Freshwater microbial communities from Kabuno Bay, South-Kivu, Congo - kab_022012_10m | ecosystem: Environmental > Aquatic > Freshwater > Lake | place: Democratic Republic of the Congo: South-Kivu...
CTGATGGCGAAGTTCCGCGAGGAGGACATTCTCGCCGGAAAGGTTGTCTCCGCCGATGCGACGCTGAAGAGGCTCGCGAACAAGGCGACCGGACCGAAACCGGAGAAGCTCTATAACGGCATCGAGTTGCCGGACCAATGGCCGCCGCGTTTCCGCGATCCGGCCTCGGTCGAGCCCATGCCCGTGCCTTATTTGCGAAAGCCGCCGCGGGTGATTCCGATCGACGTGGGCCGGCAGCTCTTCGTCGATGATTTCCTCATCGAATCGACGGATCTGAAACGCGTTTTTCATCGGGCGGAGAAGTTCGCGGGCAATCCGGTCTTTCGCCCGGAGACGGAAGTGGAAAAGAAGCGCAACGAGGTCGTGTATCTCGGCCAGGGCGGCGTCTTCTACGATCCGGCGGAATCGCTCTTCAAGATGTTCTACACCGCCGGTTGGCGCGGACCGCTCGCGATGGCGACGAGTCCTGATTTAAAAACGTGGACGCGCCGGGGCGAACGGTTGCCCGAGGGCGCGGCCTGGGGCGATGGCTCGGGCAAGACTGCGGGCACCGACAACGCGCTCTGGTATGACATCCACGCGACCGATCCGAAGGAGCGCATCAAATACCTCACCTGTTGGTCGCACGTGCCGAAGGATCAGCAGGTGCCAGGGCTGACCCACAGCCTGCAGGTCTCCGATGGGAAGACTTGGTCAGACCCCGTTCGCTGCAACGCCGCGGCTGGCGATTATGGCTCGATCTTTTACAATCCCTTCCGCGGCAAATGGGTCCAGAGCATCAAGCAGGACAGCCCGCGTGGACGGAGCCGCTATTACGTCGAGAGCGATCGTTTTCTTGACGGGGCCGATTGGTCGAAGGCGGTCTACTGGACGAACGCGGATCGCCTCGACTTGCCTGAGCCAGAGGAGACTTATCCCGGACCGCCTGCGGCCCCGCAACTCTACAGCCTCGCTGCGGTCGCCTACGAGAGCCTCATGATCGGGATGCACCAGATCCATCGCGGACCTGATAACGGGATCTGCGACGAGGGTGGTTTCCCCAAGCTCACCGATCTGGAATTGGGTTTCAGCCGCGACGGGTTTCACTGGGATCGTCCGGATCGGCGCGGGTTCATTCGCGGCGAACGCAAGGAAGGGGTCTGGGATCGCGCCTACCTCCACACCACGACAGGCGTTTTTGTCGTGCTCGATGACCAGCTCGTCTTTCCCTACTGCGCCTATTCCGGCGACGCGGGTAGAGGCAAGGGCGACATCTACGGCGGCGGTTCGATCGGTCTCGCGACGTTGCGCCGCGACGGTTTTGCCTCGATGGAGGGGACGGGAAAACTGACGACGCGCCCGGTGAAGTTCAGCGGGCGGCATCTCTTCGCGAACTTTGTCGGGAAGCTGCGGGTCGAGCTGATCGACGAATCTGGCCAGGTGATCGGCGCGTCGGAAACCGTCTCCGGCGATTCCACGAAGCAGAAGATCGAGCTGCCCGGTCTCGGCAGCGTAAAAGGCAAGCCGATGCGATTCCGCTTCCATCTTGAGAAAGGATCGCTCTTCGCCTTCTGGGTTTCGCAGGATCCGGGCGGTGCCAGCGGCGGCTATCTCGGCGCAGGCGGCCCGGGATATGCGGGCTTGAAGGACGTTGCGGTCGAGAAGCCGCAGGAAATGGTGCGCACGGATTCCCTCCTTCCCCCCGAGGTCCACGTCGCCCCTGTTCCCGCCCGTTACCTCGACGAAAACCGCCTGTTCCTCTGCGGGCCGGGCATCACCGTTTCGCGCGGGGGACGGCTCTGGGTCACTTTCAAGACGGGCGACATCGGTGAAGACGAGGACAACTGCACGGTCGTCGTGACGAGCGGCGACAAAGGCGAGACCTGGAGCCAACCCGTTCTCGCCGTCGATATCGATGGCCCTGTGCGGACGAATGACCCCGGCATTTGGACCGATCCCGATGGCAAAGTCACCCTGATGTTCGGTCAGGTCTGCGGCTTCTGGGATGGGCGCGGCGGACTCTGGACGATGACCGCTGAGAATGGCGACGACGAACACACGAAATGGAGCGAACCGGTCCGCCGCTGTGATGGCTACACCAAAAACAAGCCCTTCATCACGAAGGACGGAAACTGGCTCTACCTCATCGAACACATGGGACCGAAAGGCTGGCGGGGTCGCTACGCGAAGGGCGCGCCGATGGATCCGGCGCTGATTCACCCGAGGCCGGAGCTCAATCACGCCAATGTCTTTGTCTCCGACGATCAAGGCAAGACGCTGCGTTTCCTCGGACAGTCGATCATCCCTGAAGAAGACAAGACCTATCAGGAGCACATGATCGTCGAGAAAAGGGACGGCACCCTCTGGATGCTTGGCCGAACGAATGACGGCGTCGGCGAAGCCTTTTCAAAAGACCAAGGCAAAACCTGGACGGAAATGGCTCCGGCGAAAGGCATCTCGGGTCCCTCGTCGCGCACCTTTTTTCAGCGGCTTGCCTCCGGAAACCTCCTCCTCATTAAAAACGGCGCGACGATCGGCCAACCCTCCGAGCGGACTCACATGACCGCCTACCTTTCCGAAGACGACGGTGCGACCTGGCCGTATCACATCCTCCTCGACGAACGCGCCACCTCCTATCCCGATGCCGCTCAGGACGCGGATGGCGTGCTCCACGTCGTCCACGACTTCGAGCGTCACGGGGCGAAGATCGTCTGTTACCACCGCCTCACCGAAGCCGACATCCAGGCCGGAAAGGTCGTCACGCCCGGCAGCGTTCTCGGAAAAGTCGCGAATCAGGCGACTCATCCGAATCTGACGCCGGCCGAATATGATGCCTGGAAAGTCAGGATCGACGGAGTGGGCTCGAACTGATTCACTTCCTCTATGAAATCCTTCTTCGACAGGTTCAACAACCTCTACCTCGTCTGGCTCGTCGGCCTGTCCGTGATCGCCTTTCTGCGGCCCGAGACGATGCTCTGGTTCGGGAAGGAGTGGATCTTCTGGTCGCTCGCGGCCTCGATGCTGGGGATGGGGCTGACCCTCAGCCTGAGCGACTTCAGGGCCATCGCGAAGATCCCCGGAGCGGTCGCGCTTGGCTTTGGGGCCCAATACACGATCATGCCGCTGTGCGGCTGGCTCGTCGCGACCCTGATGCGGCTCGAGCCGGGGATGGCCGTCGGCATCATCCTCGTGGCGAGCTGTCCGGGCGGGATGGCGTCGAACGTGATCAGCTACCTCGCCAAGGCGAATCTCGCGCTCTCCGTCGTCCTGACGATCTGCTCGACCTTCCTCGCCTTTTTCTTCACGCCGATGTGGACCAGCCTCCTCGCGGGCAGCCGGGTGGAGGTCGATGTCGTGCAGATGTCGCTCTCGGCGATGAAGCTGACCGTGGCCCCCGTCGCCCTCGGTGTGTTGATCCGCTGGCTCCTGCCGAAGACCGCCGACCGCATCGGAGCCTGCGGTCCCACCGTGGCGGTGCTGGCCTTCACCTTCGTCACCGGAGGCATCGTCGCCGCCAGTGCCGAGGCCATCGCCGCGAACTTCGGACGGCTTGCCCTCGCTGCCTTTCTCCTGCACGTCTTCGGGTTTGGGCTCGGGTATCTTGTCACGAGACTGTTCCGCTTTGACGAGACCATCGCCCGCACCGTCAGTATCGAGGTCGGCATGCAGAATGGCGGCATGGCCGCGGCCCTCGCCAGGCAGCATTTCGCGGCCATGCCCCTCGCCGCGGCGGCTGGCGTCTTCAGCGGGGTGATGCAGAACATCCTCGGCGGCCTGCTCGCGTCGTGGTGGAAAAGACGAAAGTCTCAATGAGCCGCCGCGATATTCACTATTGGAAATGCGATCGTCCTGCCGCCTTCCACGGCACGGGACCTCGTCCGCGGGGCGATGAGGTTTCGGGAGAGGCGATTCGCGCCACACTCGTCGACCATTTTCATCCTGACACACTCACCCTTTCTCCCGCCGCCGGGCAGGGGAATCACCTCACCTGGAATGCCGAGATCGACGGCACGCCTGCCTTCCTCCGCATCGAAAACGGTCCCGAGGGCGACGACCACCTTGCGATGGAGTCCGCCGTGCTCGGCGAAGTGGCGCAGGCTGGGGTGCCCGTGCCGCGAGTCTTGGGTTGCGACGCGAGCCGGACCCGGGTGCCCTTCGCTTGGCAGGCGCTGGAGCGGATTCCCCATCCCGACCTGAACCAATGGTGGAAAGCGGGCAGACTCGAAGAAGCCGCAGTCGCCCACGAGATCGGCCGCAGCATCGCGCGCTGGCAGGGGATCGAGCCAAGAGGTTTCGGGCCCTTCGACCTCAACGCTTGGCACGAGGGCAGGGGGCTGATCGCCTTTCACCCCGATTATCCGACCTACTTCCGGCTCCGTCTCGAAGATCATCTCGGCTTCCTTGTGAAGCGCTCCTTCCTGAGTGTCGAACGGGCCGATGAGGTCCGTGACCTGATCGGCGCTCATGGCGGAGCTCTGCGTCTCGATCGAGGCGTGCTCGTGCACAAGGATCTCGCGCTGTGGAACGTGCTGGGCACGCCCGATACCGTGGCCTCCTTCATTGATTTCGACGATGCCATTTCCGGAGATCCGACGGACGACCTCTCCCTGCTCGCCTGCTTCCATGACGCCGCCTTTCTGATGCAAGCCTTCGCGGGTTACACCAGCGAGCGCGCCTTGCCAGAGGTTTGGCGGCCGCGCTTCTGGCTCCATTTACTGAGGAATCTCATCGTGAAGGCGGTAATCCGCGTCGGGGCGGGTTACTTTGAACGGGACTCGGGATTTTTTCTGATTGGCAGCGGTGGCTCTGGCGCGGAACTGCGCCGCTTTACGGAAGATCGGATCGAGCTGGCGATGCGGGGCTTGCAGGAAGGAGCGGGCTTGGAGATGTTAAAGTAATTATTGATGAACCCGAAACCCACCCTGTCCCTCGGCACCTGGCTCTCGATCGGATCGCCCGTGATCGCCGAGCTGGCCGCTCTTTCCGGATTCGAATGGGTCTTGTTTGATCTGGAACATGGTTGTGCCTCTGAGGCGACCCTGTGCGATCAGCTCCGCGCGCTGCGGGGCACCGCCACCAAAGGCATCGTCCGGGTCGCGGCTCCGGAGCCCGATCAGATCGCCCGCGTTCTCGACTGGGGGGCGGATGGGATCATGGTCCCCCGAGTCGAAAACGCGTCGATGGCGGCGTCGGTCGTGAGGTTCGCCTGCCACGCCCCGATGGGGCGGCGCGGCTTTTCACGGACGGTGCGGGCGACCGACTACGGGCTGAAAGCGCACCCTGACAAACCCATTATCATGGTGCAGATCGAAAGTGTCGCGGCCGCCTACAATGCGGTGGACATCGCCGCCGTGAAGGGGCTCGACGTGCTTTTTGTCGGACCCGCTGACCTGCGCCATGAAATCGAACACGGCACGAACGACAGCCGGACCTCTTACGATGCCTGTCTCAGCCGGGTCCTCGCCGCCGCTCGGAGCGCGGGCCGGGAGGCTGGAATCCTTGTCCGCGACGCGGCGGATCTGGAGGCACACGCGGATCTCGGCTTCACCCGGATCGCGGTCGATTCCGATCTCTCGATCCTTCGAAAAGCCTATCAAGCGCTGGTTTCCTGAAAATTCTGCGATCTTGCGGCAGCGCGGACCGATTGCGACTCCAAGATTCTTGCTTGAATCATGGAGGCGGAGACGCTAAGCGTTTTTCCCCGTTTCCCGAACCAGAACCTTCACCTCAATTCCAACGAACATGGCCAGACCCGTCACTCTTTTCACCGGCCAGTGGGCCGATCTCGATTGCGAAACCATCATCACCAAAGCCAAGGCGATGGGCTACGACGGAGTCGAGCTCGGCTGTTGGGGGGACCACTTCGAAGTGGCCAAGGCCGATGCCGCCTACTGCGCCGCGAAACGCGAACTCCTTGAGAAGCACGACATGAAGTGTTTCGCGATTTCGAGCCACCTCGTCGGCCAGGCCGTCTGTGACAACATCGACGCTCGTCACAAGCAGATTCTCCCCGACTACGTCTGGGGCGACGGCGATCCCGAGGGTGTCCGCCAGCGTGCCGCCGAGGAACTGAAAAAGACCGCCGTCGCAGCGAAGCAGTTCGGCGTGAAGGTGGTGAACGGCTTCACCGGCTCCTCGATCTGGCACCTCATCTACTCCTTTCCGCCAGTGCTACCCGGTCAGATTGATGCGGGCTTCAAGGACTTCGCGGATCGCTTCGGCCCGATCATGGATGTCTTCCAGGAAAACGGGATCAAGTTCGCCCTCGAGGTGCACCCCACCGAGATCGCCTTCGACATCGCCTCGGCCGAGCGAGCCCTCGCCGCGATTGATTACCACCCTGCCTTCGGCTTCAACTACGACCCGAGCCACTTCGGTTACCAGGGAGTTGACTACGTCGAGTTCATTTACCGCTTCGCCGATCGCATCAATCACGTCCACATGAAGGACGTCGGTTGGGCCGATCGCCCTGTCGACGCCGGGGTCTTCGGTGGTCATGTCGACTTTCACAACCGCAAGCGCTATTGGGACTTCAAGTCGGTCGGGCGTGGCAAGATCAACTTCGAGCCGATCATCCGCGCGCTCAATGACGTCGGTTACACCGGCCCGCTTTCCGTCGAATGGGAAGACGGCGGCATGGACCGCGAAGCCGGTGCCGCCGAGTCCTGTGCGTTCGTCAAGAAACTCGACTTCCCGCCCTCGAACATCGTCTTCGACGCCCAGTTCGATCGCTGAGGGGCACGAACCGCCGAAGGCAGTGAGCTCGAGAAGCCTCCGCTCCAAGGCGGGGTCCGTTTGTTCTCTGCCTGGCGGGGATCGGCCAAGGCGGGTGATCGCGCGCGTGATGACCCGCCTCGCATTCGTTCCAGCGAGGGATCAGATCCCCCGACCGATTCCGTGATAGTCGAAACCGTGTCGCCGCATCGTGTCCGGATCGAGCAGGTTGCGGCCGTCGAACATCATGGGGGCGAGCATGGAATCGCGGACGGCGCGGAAGTCGACGTGGGCGAATTCCGGCCATTCCGTGGCGATGACGAGGGCCTCAGCCCCCTTGGCCGCCGCCTCCGGAGAAGACGCGAGGTGGATTTTCGAACCGACGGCAAGCTCGCCAATTCGCCCCATGCCCTTCGGGTCGTAGGCGGTGACCTCGGCACCCTCCGCCACGAGACGCTCCACCAGTTCCACAGCGACGGAACAACGGAGGTCGTCGGTGTTCGGCTTGAAAGTGAGGCCCCAGACCGCGATTTTTTTCTCACCCAAGACCCAGAGTTTTTCGCGGATGCGCTCGATGAAGCGGTCGAGCTGGCGGCGGTTGATTTTCTGGACTTCCTTGAGGAGGTCGAAAGGCACGCCGAGCTGGTCACTGATGGCTACAAAGGCGGCGATGTCTTTCGGGAAACAAGAGCCACCGTAGCCGAGACCGGCGTTGAGGAAGGAGCGGCCAATGCGCGAATCCATTCCGATACCCTCGGCGACGAGCTCCACATCGGCGTTGCTTGCCTCACAGATCTCGGAGATCGCATTGATGTAGGAGATCTTCAGGGCGAGGAAGGAATTTGCGGCGTGCTTGATGAGTTCGGCGCTGTTGATGTCGGTGACGAGGAGCGGGGCGACAAAGGGCTCGTAAACCTTCTTCATCAGGGCCGAGGCGCGATCGCTGTTCGAACCAAAGACGATTCGGTCAGGTTTCATGAGATCAGCCACGGCCGATCCCTCGCGGAGGAATTCGGGATTGGAGACGACATCGAACTCGGCCTCGGGAGCATACCGCTGAATCGTCTCCGCGACCTTTTCACCGGTCTTGACGGGCACCGTGGACTTGTCGACGACGACCTTGTAGCTCTTGAGGCAGGGAGCGATCTCTCTGGCGACTTTTTCGATGAACTTCAGGTCGACCGAACCGTCGGGATTCGGCGGGGTGGGCACCGCGATGAAGACCACGTCTCCGTGATCCACTCCCTTCTCCGTGCTGGTAGTGAACGAAAGACGTCCCGCTGCGACATTCTGGGTGACGAGATCGGCGAGGCCGGGTTCATAGATGGGGATTTCGCCGCGCAGGAGCGTCTCGATCTTCTTCGCGTCATTGTCGACACACATCACCTCGTGTCCCACTTCTGCGAAGCAGGCACCCGTCGTCAGGCCGACATAGCCAGAACCGATAATCGTCAATTTCATTTGGAAGAGAGTGAATAGGCTAACGTCAGGGCCGAGCCGCTCGGTATTGAAAAAGAGGTGGGGGCGGAGCGGTTTGTTGAGCAATCCGGCTAAACCGGAGGAGGAAAAATCCCGGCGACGTGCCTCGGTGGCGCTATTCTTCGGCACCGAGAGTGCCAGGTTGGAAATCAACCGGCAGGGAAACCTTCGGGAAGGCTTTCAGGGTCAAGCTAAGGATGACACCGTATTCGTTTTCTTCGTTGCGGTTGTCTCGGACAATGCCGCCGAGACTCGCCGTCCAGCTCGCCAGATCGCGGTGAATGCTGTATTGCTGGTATTCAAGAGTGCCGTCATCGGATTCATATCGATGGGCGGTGCTGAAGCCCCAGTTGTCGCTGAGACGCGTGTAGGTGGTCACCGTGTAGAGGTCGGAATCTTCGAAGAAGGGGTGATCGGTGATGAAGTAGTGGCGCAGTCCCACCTCGAACCAATCGGTCGGCATGAAGGTGACCGCAGAACTCAGTTCGGTGAAATCCATCGCTCCATCGAAGAGGGGCACCTGGGTCGTGGTCGATGCGGTCAACCAGGGGAGGGGGCGCCACTCGATGTCGGTGAAGAAGTTGGAGAAATCGCGATTGAATTCCGGGTCCTCGAGATAGGCATCAAAATAGTTGTTCAGAGAGAGCCATTCGTAGGAGGCTCCGTTCCGTTTGGTGAGCCAGCGGTTTGAAATCCCGGCCCGGACGACCTGCCAGTCGCGTATGTCGTCGATGGAGGTGAAGAGGGGCATGTCGATGGGACGAAGCCGGGTCGTCGGCGTGAACCGGTCGATCGGCGAAAAACGCCCCGTAAGATCGTTCGTGCTGACCATCGAGTAATTCACGTAGGGCCTGACGACGTGAAGGATCCCATTGATACCCAGTGCCCGATTGACGATCTGGGGAGACTTCTTCGACATTTTGAAGGAGAGGTCGACGCCAGCGTGGGTGGTGGTCCGATCGAGCGACTCGAGGCCCGGGATCTCGAAGCTTGAGTAGTTCGTGTAGCCGGCTCCGGCACGGGGAACGACATTCAGGATCCCTCCGATCTGGGTGGGGAAAAGGAACTCGTGGTAAGAGTGAAAACGATTGAATCCACTGGGATCGATCATCCTGGCGAGGGTCGCTTCATCATCGAGCTCCTCGTCGATGATCCCGTAGGAGGTCAGGCCATCGTAGAAGAAGCCGGTGTCCCCGATCGGTGTCCGGATGATGTCGATCGACAGCTCCGGACTGCGCGTGTCGGTTTGAAAGAATTCGTTGAGCTGGAAGCGCCCGGTGAGGGAGACTTCCCCTTGGTCGAAGAGCTTGTTCAGGTTGACGACATTGTCCGGCTTCGGATCGATGCGGAATTCGGAAGGGAAGAAGTCCTCGTAGAGAAAGGCGTCGCTGAGTCGATTGATGTCGAAATCGAGATAGAAGGTCTCGTCATCGCTACCCGGGATGTAGACCCGGTGCTGGAGGTTGATCCGATATCGTTCGGTGGGCGGGACGGCATCACCCCGGCGGGTGCGGCCGTTGAAGCTGAGTTGGGGATTGGTGTCGTTCGCGTAGTAGAGGTTGAGGCGTCCGATGTTGTCGTTATTTTTGAACTTGCGGTCGAAGAACTCGACCCCACCGGCGAGGCCGCGCTCTGAGCGGACATCCAGATGGGCTTGGGCATGGTGATTTTCCCCAACCATGAAACCGTAGCGGTTCAAGAGAAAGCCGCCCCAGGCGGAGTTCCACCCGGGCGTAAAGTAGTAGCCGAGCTCTTCATCCATCGGCTGGACGAAATACGGGAACCAGAGAACCGGAGCCTTCCCCACGTAGAACTTGGCTCCGTGCATCACGATCTTGTCGTCGGGATACACTTCGAGTTTCTTCACCTTGATGCGGAAATTCGGATTCTGGGAATCGTGGGTCGTGAAGGTCGAATCGAGCATCGTGATGGGTCCCTCGGTGCCTTCCTCGGGCCTTACGATGTTGTCGGAGGTGTAGTAAACGGGTTCGAGCGCGCTCTTGAGCTGGCTCGTGGTCATCTCACCGGTATTGATGTTGTAAATGATCTCCTCGGCGTCGATGACCTGGCCGTCTTTGAAAATGCGGACGTTGTCCCTCGCAAAGAGGTCTCCGGACGACTGATGGAATTCGATCTGATCGGCGCGGATCGTGACATCGCCATAGGTGACCACGACGTCCCCGTGCGCTTTAGCGATCCCCAGATTCTGATCGTAGTCGGAGAAGTCTGCTTGAATGTCGAGATTGGTTTTCCCGTCGGACCCGCCCGTGGCGAAATCAATCGCCGAATTCTGAGCGGAAGCGGAGAAAAGGAGCAGCCCGCAGAGCGAGAAAACGCAGGCGACGACCGCACGGAGATTCCGCGGGGTGCTCGGCTTGGGTAAGACTCTGTGGCTCTGGCAGATCAAGGGAACAAGACACGTGTAGGGGTGGGATAGGCGCGGGCCGAATCCAACACCTCTGATTTACTCGAATCCGGTCAAAAGACCAACGAAAATTTCGGGCATTCGCGACATTCGATTCAGGAATCTTAAGGGGTTTTGCCTCCCCGAGAGGGTCGGATGCAGAGACCTTTTTTGGATTCCCGGCCGAGAAAATCATAAAATCTCCGCACGCTGGGAGGGAGTTCTGCGACGTTCATCGCGTCGAGGATTTCCCGGAGTGTCGATTCGCCCCAAAAGACTTCGCGGAAGGCGGACTTGATCCGCGCGAGGTCCTCCGTGGCAAACTGGGCCCGCTTCAAGCCGACCGCGTTGACTCCCACGACGACGTTGATCCCGGAACCGATGACGTAGGGGGGCAGGTCCAGAGAAAACCCCGAGTTGCCCTGGGTGATGACGTAATCGCCGACCCTGACGTGTTGATGAAATACCGAGCCCCCGCCGAGGAAGCAATGGTCGCCCAGTTCGACGTGGCCCGCGAGGAGGACGTTGTTGGCGAGGGTGTTGTGATTGCCCAAGATTGCATCATGGCCCACATGGGATCCGGTCATGAGGAAATTGTCTTCCCCAAGGCGGGTCTCCTCCCCTTCGTGAATGCTGCGGTGGAGGGTCACGTATTCTCGAAAAACATTCGCCCTGCCGGCGCGCACGCCTGATCGGACCCGGCGGTCGAATCCGCGGAACTGGGGATCCGCCCCAAGGATGGCGCCCGAACCGACGAAACAGTCGGGGCCAAGCCGGGTCCCGGAGCGGATCTGGGCGGACGCTTCGACCTGGCAGCGGTCGCCGATGACGGTCCCGGGCTCGATGATGACAAAGGGGCCGATTTCGACTTCTTCGCCGATGTCGGCTTCGGGAGAAACCATCGCGCTTGGGTGGACGGCCATGCGGTTGGGGTGAGACTGTGGGAGGTGAAGGCAAGCAAAAGGGAGCAGGATTCAGAGAAGGCCGGCCTCGCGGAAGCTGAAGTAGGGGGATCCCGATCCTCTGGAGCTGCCTCCGATAATCAGATGGTCGGTGAACTCGATTCCAACGGCCTGGCTTGCGGCCTTGATGCGCCGGGTTACTTCATGATCCGCCGAGCTGGGAGAGGGGTCGCCCGATGGGTGATTGTGGACGACAATCATGGCGTGGGCGGAATGGGCGATGGCACGGCGGAGAAGTTCGGAGGGATTGGCAAAGGATTCGTTTCCCGTCCCTCGAAAGACCTCCTCGGTCTGAATGAGGCGTTTGCGGTGATTCAGCAAAATGACACGCACCGATTCCTGGCTGAGGCGCTGCATCTCCACGCCCAGCAGGGCAAAGACATCCTCCGGGGCGGTGACCGATTGTTCGTTGAACGGCTCCTGCGAGAGTCGGTGCCCGAGTTCAAAGGTGGCAGCCAGCTGGGCGGCCTTGGCGGGACCGATTCCAGGAATCTGGAGCAGTTCGGGAAGGGAGGCCCGCGAGAGTTGGCGCAAGTTGCCGAAGTGGTCGATCAACTCCCGCCCCAGCTCGATGGCACTGACCCCCGCCCGCCCGGTGCCGAAAAAAAGCGCGAGGATCTCGGCGTCGCTCAAGGAGGCCGGGCCCCGCTCCATCAGCTTTTCGCGAGGACGATCATCCTCCGGCATTTGCTTGATCTGCATCAAATCGGTGGAATCCTGCCTCCGGTTTTCTCCGGCCGCAATGGTTTTTCCGGCTTGCGGTTCACGTTTCCTCTCGGACGCTCTCCCGCCGCGCCCCCCCTTCCATGTACGAACCGACTATCGCCGCGATTGCCAGTCCCCCCGGGATGGGTGCGGTCGCCTTGATCCGGCTGAGCGGGCCTGCCGCTGTGGCGGTGGCGGCGAAGGTGTTTTCCGGGAGGTCATCGTCGAAATGGCAGCCTCGCCAACAGCACTGGGGGCGTCTCAAGGGCGCGGACGGTGCCGGTATCGATGAGGGGCTCCTCACCTATTTTCCCGGGCCGGCGAGCTTCACGGGCGAGGACGTCGTGGAAATCGCGTGCCACGGCGGCATGTTGGTCACCCGTCGGGTGCTTGAGGCGCTCTTCGAGGCAGGGGCCGAGCCGGCCGGTCCGGGGGCGTTCTCGCAAAGGGCCTTTCTCAATGGGAAGATCGATCTGACCCAGGCCGAGGCGATCATGGACCTCATCTCGGCCCAAACCGATCTCGCAATCCGGGCCGCCGGCGAGCAACTGGCTGGAACTCTCGGGGCAGAAATCGAGGCCATCCGTCAAGAGTGCATCGGGCTCCTCGCCCACATCGAGGCCCACATTGATTTTCCTGAAGAGGACATCGAGCCCGAGACGCTCGAGGGATTGGCCGCCATGATGGACCGCATCACCGACAGGCTGGATCGGCTCCTTGCCACGGCCGATCAGGGACGTATTCTCCGCGAAGGAATCCGCACGGTGATCTGTGGGCCACCCAATGCCGGCAAATCCAGCCTTCTGAACGGGCTCCTCGGCTTCGACCGCGCCATCGTCAGCGATTTGCCGGGAACGACCCGCGATACAATCGAGGAGGTCATCAATCTAAAGGGGCTGCCGCTCCGTCTCGTTGACACCGCCGGCATCCGGAATGGCGGTGGAGCGATCGAGCGGGAGGGCATCGAGCGCTCGCGAGTCCAAATCGCCGGTGCGGAACTGATCCTGCATGTGGTGGATGCCAGTGAGCGCCGCCAAAGCGTCGAGGAGATCGTGCCGCCGCGAGGGGCACGGGTGGTGCGGGTCTTGAACAAGGCCGACCGACCGCTGCATGCCGACTGGACCGGAGCCGAGGGGTTCCCGCTTTCCTGTCTCGAGCCCGATTCAATCGAGTCTCTTCGACAGCACCTCTACGACGAACTTGCCGCCGGAGTGGGACTGTCCACGGCCAGCCTGACGGCTATCAACGCCAGACACCAGTCCTGCCTCAAACGAGCCCGGCGCGATATCGGCGAAGCGAGGGCGTTGGTCCTCGCAGGGGAGTCTCCCGAGTTCGTCGCCTCGACCCTGCACGCCGCGCTCGAAGCCGTGGGTGAGGTGATCGGACGCACCGACATCGAAGAGATCCTCGGGGAGATCTTCAGCCGATTCTGCATCGGCAAATAACGAGTTTTGTTGACCCCAAAAAAGCGGCATCCCGGGAAAGGATGCCGCTTCCGGACACCGGATCGGTCGCAGGGACCAGTCGGCGACGAGATCAGCCAAAAAGTGCCGTCACCGGGACGCCCTTGTCCGCGAAGGTGAAGGGACGCTGGGTTGGAGAATAGACGGTCTCTTCGAGATTGAGACCAAGTCCGTAGCCGATCGTGGCGAGGAAATCCTCTGGTTTGACCGGGTTCGCCTTGACCTTCTTGCCCATCCCGTCGGTTTCTCCGTAGACGGTTCCGCCTTTGATGCCGCCGCCCGCGAGAAGGCAGGAATAGGCGGCGGGGTAGTGATCACGCCCCGAGTTCATGTTAATGTCGGGCGTGCGTCCAAACTCGGTGCCGAGGGCGACGAGGGTGGAATCGAGGAGACCACGCGACTCGAGATCCTTGATCAGCGTCGAGAGGGCCAAGTCGAGTTCGGGGAGGCGATCACCGGTGCCCCCGGCGATGTCTTGGTGCATGTCCCAGCCGCCGGCGACGACTTCGACCACCCGCACTCCGTTTTCGACCAGTTTTCTCGCGAGGAGACAACCCTGCCCAAGTCGGCTTTCTCCGTAATCGGCGCTGTTGGATTCACCGGAAATATCAAAGGCGGACAGGGCATCGCTCTTGAGGAGACGGTTTGCCTGATTGTAGTATTCGACGTAGGACTTGGGTCCCGCGTATTTGAACCGGTCGGAAAACTGCTGACCGAGTTTCTGGGCCATCTGCATGCGGCGATCGAAGCGCTCGCCCTCGACGATGAGGTCGGTGTTGGGAACGCCTCCCTTGGGGTCGGCGATGGGGAGTGGGCTCAAGGCGGGGTCCATGAAACCGGCGTTCGAGGTGCTCTGGCCCACCAAAACGGAGTCGGGGAGGATTTCGCCCCGTTTGCCGAGAAGCGTTTCCGCCCACGGGCCAACGGTCGGGTGGACGATCGTGGCTCGCTTCTCGTAACCGGTCCGCATGATGTATTCGCCCTGCTCGTGAGCCCCGTTGGTCGACGTCATCGAGTTGATGACCGCCAGCTTGTCGCCGACTTTGGCGAGTTCCTTCAGGTGCATCCCGAACTTCATCGTATCGACATTGGTGTCGAGAATTTCGGTATTCCCCATCACGTCCTTGTTCTTTTTCGGATCAAAGGTGTCGAGGTGGGTCATTCCTCCCGAAAGGTAGATGTAGATGAGATTCTTGGCTTTGCCTCCCTCCTGCGCCTTGAAGTTCCGGGGGAGGAAGGGGACGCTCAGGCTGAGTCCGAACGACAGCTTCGCCGACATTTCCATGAAATAGCGGCGGCTGAAGGGATCTTTTCCGGCAAGTTCTGCGATGTGCATGTCGATGGGGATGGTGGGAGGTTCAGGAGGGGAGGGGTCACTGGATGAAGAGGAATTCCGGGCTGTTCATCAGAGCCCAGGCGAGATCGCTGATGCCCTCGTCGCCGAAGTCTTCGATCATGCCGACCCCAAGGTCGAGTTCCTCCTTGGTGGGGAAGCGGTTAAGCAGCGTGAAAAAGACTCCGCGGACCTTGTCGTCGGGACCGTCCAGCTCCTCGAGGTCGGAGACCACTTTGGAGGAGACACCGGTGAGTTGCTGGGTGACGGAGCCGTTCATCAGAGCGAGCACCTGAGGGACGGAGCCGTCGTAGTTATGATCGTCGGTGATGCGGCGGTCGGACTGACCGAAGGTATCCAGCATGGAAGCGGCCGCGGCGGGTTGGGGGAGTTCCGAGGCGCGCAGTTCCGAGTCATTCATGGCAACGGGGGTGTATTCATCCCCTTCTGAAACCATTGCCATGGCGGCGCCCCCGCGGAGGTTTTGCCACATCTCGTAATGACGCCAGACCTCCTCGTTGGTGGCGGTGTTGAAATCGATGTTGAGAATCTTCTTGTAGAAGGATCCGTCGCCGCCCTTCTTCTTGTCAATCTCGTTTCCATGGGCCAATACCATCATGGAATCCCACGCCTGCTCGGCACGCATGCGGCGGAGCACGGGACCGGAGAAGTAGTAGGCCTTGGTCAGGTCAGGCTCCTCGTTGGAGGCGATCGACTGGTAGGCCCGGGTGTTGTAGATGATGCGCATGAACTCGCGCAAGTCGTAGTTCACGCGGCGCATCTCTCGGGTAAGGTGGGCCAGCACTTCCGGTTGGGAGGAGCGCTTGATTTCCTCGTCGCTGAAGTCGTTCGTCGGCTCGATGATGGCCTGGCCGAAAGCCCTGCCCCACATCCGGTTCGCGATGACCAAGGCGAAGCGAGGGTTCTCCGGAGCCGTCAGCCAATCCGCAATGGCCTGGCGGCGCGTTTTTCCGCCGACCTTGGCAGCATCGCCGATGAGGGTGCGGGGATTGGCGACTTCTCCGGGTTTGCCGCCGTCTCCGATGAAATCATGAGGGAGGACGGTTTGGAGCGCCTCATTGTCGGCCACGTTCCAGCCGAGAGCGTTGGTGAAAAAATAGAACTGATTGAAGTTTTGATCCCTCGGGATCACGCCCTTGGTTGTCTCTGCCCAATTTTCGAAGCTAGCCTTCCACCCGGCCGGCGCGTTCGGCATTTCGATCTTCCCACCACTCATCATCGCATCGGCGGGACGGTAGCCGAGGGAGCGCTGGGTGTTGCCGAAGAACGCGGCCATCTCATAGAAATCCCCCTGAGTCCATTCATCGAAGGGGTGGTCGTGGCACTGGGCGCAGGAGATATCGATTCCGATCATGACCTGGCCGAAATTGGCGAAGGCGTCGAATTCCATTCCCGTATCGCGAAGGAGGAAACCGGAGGCGGGATTCTGGCCGACGTTTCCGGTGGCGGTGAGCATCTCGGTGACGACCTGGTGGTATGGCTTGTTGGCTTGGACCTGCTCCCGCCACCATTGGACGTAGGGGTCCATCCGGACGCCATTCTGGAAATCGCTGCCGTGGAGGCGATACATGTCGGCGAAGTAGTTGAAGAGATGGGACGCATATCCCGGCGACAGGAGGAGATCATCGATGAGTGCTTCGCGTTTGTCGGGCCGGGAGCTTTCGGCAAAGGCAAGGAACTCCTCCCGGGTCGGGATGCGCCCGGTGATGTCGAGATAGACGCGTCGAACGAAGAGGTCGTCCGGAAGCGGTTCGTTGAACGAGTTGAACCCGTTTTTCTTCAAGGTCGTGGCCAGCAGCGTGTCGATCTGGCGGGCGGAGGCTTTGGTGTAGCTGTCGTCACCGATTTTGGCAAGGCGCTCGGCAGCTTCCTGGTCGGCTTTGATGAACTTATCCTTGGAGACGACGATCTGATTCCCGTTTTGGAGCTTGAACTTGTAGTTATCCCCCTCGATGCCGAGGAAAATGGCCTGCAGGGATTTGCCGTCGGTGCTGGTCCAGGTGCGAGCCTGTGTCGACGGGGCGAAAGGGCCAGCGACCATCGCAGCGAGGATCCCGAGGGTCAGAGTGAGGGTTCGTTTGTTCATGGAAAGAGGGCACATCTTGGCTAAGGGATATCGGGAAGTCTTCGAAACGTCACGACAATTTTCCGAAAATGTTCGAAAATCTCACGCTTGCGAAGGATTCTTTCCGGTCGGTGGTGGGCTCATTTGGCAAAGCAATAAAGAGCCGTGCCGCTGCGGACAACGAGATGGCCGTCCAGTGCGAGGGGCGAGGCCATGATCGTCCCGTCCAAGGCATTTCTGGAGACGAGTTCGAGGCTGCGGCCGGGTTTGATGACGGTCACGACGCCCTCGTGATTGGCGAAGAAGAGGTGCCCGTCGGCGAAAAGAGGCGAGGCGGAATAGTTTCCGTCGATCCGTTCGGTCCAGTGAAGCGAGCCGGTGCCGGCATCGAAGCAGCTTGCCACGCCCCCGTCGGCCATCACATAAAGTTCGTCACCGACGAGAATCGGTGACGGCCTGGCGGGAATTCGTTTCGCCTCCCGCCAGGCGATGCGGTTGGATCCGGTGATGTCGCCCTTGCCGTCGACCCGAACCGCGAGGAGCTCGGGCTTTCCGTATCCCGTGCTGAGGTAGAGAAGCCCGGTTTTCGGGCTGTAGACCGGGCGGGGCACGACGGAGAAGCCGTCTCCGTGATCGAGCCGCCAGAGTTCCTTGCCCGTGGTCGGTTCGTAGCTGACGAGCCACTGTGCTCCGAGGCAAACGAGTTGCTCCCGGCCGTCCTTCCCGACCAGAAGCACCGGGGTGTTGTAGGACTTCCGCTGATCCCCTGTCTCGGCGCGCATGGCAGGGCGATCGGTTGACCAGACCGGGTCGCCCGTGGCGGCATCGAGCGCCGTGACGAACTGACGATCGACACCGTCGCAGATCAGGACAAGGCGACCGTCATGAAGCAGGGGAGAGCTTCCCGGGCCGACGCCGTGTTCGAGATCGATCCTCTTCTGCCAGGCAATTTCGCCCTCTTCGGTGTCGATGGCGAAGGTTCCGAAGGCCCC
>Ga0172367_10004195_pt1 | contig 18111 bp, 16 predicted proteins | sample Lak10m_FD_114542 | JGI IMG/M metagenome (GOLD analysis project Ga0172367, IMG submission 114542) | Freshwater microbial communities from Kabuno Bay, South-Kivu, Congo - kab_022012_10m | ecosystem: Environmental > Aquatic > Freshwater > Lake | place: Democratic Republic of the Congo: South-Kivu...
AGGTTCAAACTCCTTCTTTAGCTCTTTTAGACAATAAGGTGCTTCTTTACACCATCCAACCACTGCTATATTTGCAGAAAATAGGGAAGAAAACAGAATCAGAAAAATAGCCAAGGGTGTAAACATAATGTGCCTCTTTACTTAGAGCGATAATTATAAAGGGGATGGTGTTTTTTTCACAGGAAATTATTGAAAAGACTTGGATAAATAGATAGCTTTTGTATGGTTGGGGGATATGGAAGAGCCAATGATTGAAGATGCCAAAGTTTTTGAGGACGAAAGGGGATATTTTCACCCTTTTGTGACTGATTCTTCCATCGAAATTGCGCAGGTAAATCATTTGTTTTCAGTACAAAACATATTAAGAGGGATGCATATTCAACAAGGTCAGGCAAAGTATATCTATTGTCCTATCGGGGAAATTTTTTATGTCGTTGTTGATATGAGAAAAGAAAGTCCAACCTATAAAAAGTGGCAAGGATTCACCCTTTCTGGGAAAAATCGTAAAAAGCTCTTTGTGCCAGAGGGTTACGCTCATGGCTTTTATGTAGTATCCCCCACAGCTCATCTACTGTATGCAGTTTCTAAGAAGGATAACCCTAAAAAGGAAGTAAGTTTTCATTCTTTAGATAAAGAAATTAACATAAAATGGCCATGTCAGAGCCCTATTTTATCTCCAAACGACAAAAAGGCCCCCTCTTTTAGCGGCTGAAAGCTCGATTTTTAATAGCTTATGAAATATACTGTTTCGTAGTAGTTTTTGGAGCACAAAACATGAAAATTATTTGCATGATTCCAGCAAGAGCTGATTCAAAAAGATTTCATCACAAGATTTTTGCACACATTGATGATATGCCTCTGTTAGGACATGTAATCACTGCGGCTAAAAAGGTCTTTTTATTTGAGGAGGTTATTGTAGCCGCTTGCAGTAAGGAGGTTATGGATCTTGCCACCCGGTATGGGGTAAGGGCGGTTTTAACAGATCCTTCTGCCCCAAATGGAACGATGCGAATCATTGAGGCAATTAAGAAAGAGGGGATTGATGGCGACTTTTTTGTAAATTGGCAAGCTGATGAACCATTTATCACCGAAACATTGATTCACACTCTTCTTCAAGGGGCAGATCAGGCAGATATTTTGACGCTAAAGATAAAAATCGATCAAAAAAGTGCTCTTGAATCTTCTACTGTCAAGGTTGTCACCGATCTAGCGGGGAAAGCCTTATATTTTTCAAGAGCCCTTATTCCTTTCCAAAGAGAAGGGGAAGCGGTTTATTATAAACACATTGGTCTCTATGCCTTTTCAAAAAGGGCAATCGCCATGATTGCAGGATTAGAGCAAACACCTCTTGAGTGTAATGAAAGTTTAGAACAACTACGCTGGCTTGAAAATGGGCTTAGCATTAAAGTTAATGTAACTGATAATGAAGTGGTAAGTATTGATACGGAAAATGATTTGATTCAAGCTCAGGCGCTAATTTGTAAAATTAAATGTGTATAAAAGAGAGTGCAATTATCCTATCTGCCTATTACAACGACGGACACAGACTTGGTACGGGCGATTTTACCTTTGAAGGTAAAAAATATCATTTAGCAAGAAAAAGTGAAGCTAGGTACACCGCTATCTTGAATTTTTCGGCAAGAAAGGTAGGCGATGAGCTCTATTTATACGGGATGGAAAAGTGCAATGCTTTGATAGAATGGGTAAAATCAATCGGTATGATGTTTGCTAATATTATACACACTATTTTTTTTAAAATAGCTAATTCGTTAGCAGATTGTAAAAAGGTGAGAAAGCTTGTCCCTTTTCGTGCTTTGGCCATTTTGGTACCTCAATTTTTGGTAAATCTTGTAAGCGTTTTAACCTTTGGTCTGTTTTCAACTCAATTAAATCGAATTTCTGGAGATTTAGAAAGGTGGTCTTTCGGTGTTTCAAAAAAAAGCTTAACTTTTGATGTTTTAAATAGAAGATTGAAGGACAATAGTCATGCAGCCCCTTGTCAACAACCAAAATGTGTCATTACACTTTCTTTAACCAAGGAAAGCTTTGATATGCAAGAGGTTATACCAAATCATCAATGGCGATCTTTGTTGCCAATGCCGATTCATCAAACCTATTTTGAAAAATGTATACCATCTAATAAATGTAACTTTTCAAATAGATAGATTTCAACTCTTAGTATGATTATACTTATTTAGTAAAAGAAGAAGAGAAAATATGTCTACGGAACAGATCTTATTAGAAAAAGAGGAATATAAATACGGTTTTACCACCGATATTGAGTCTTTTGTTTTTGAAAAAGGGCTTTCAGAAGAGATTGTACGAAGGATTTCTCAAAAAAAGGAAGAGCCTGCCTTTATGTTAGAATTTCGACTTAAGGCTTACAAGAAATTTTTAGAAATGGATCCTCCAAAATGGAGCAATACCACCTTTCCACCGATTGATTTTCAAGATATTTCTTATTACTCGGAGCCAAAAAATAAACCAAAACTTGCAAGTCTTGAAGATGTGGATCCTGAGATTTTAAAAACTTTTGAGAAGTTAGGCATCCCTCTAGAAGAACAGAAACGATTGACAAATGTGGCAATGGATGTGGTTTTTGACTCTGTTTCATTGGGAACTACTTTCCATAAAGTATTAGAGGATGCAGGCGTTGTTTTATGCTCTATTTCTGAAGCGGTAAAAAAATATCCTGAATTGATAGAAAAATATTTGGGATCAGTGGTACCTATTGGGGATAATTTTTATGCCGCGTTAAATTCTTGTGTTTTTTCTGATGGTTCCTTTGTCTATGTACCAGAAGGGGTGCGCTGTCCTATTGAGCTTTCTACCTATTTTAGAATCAATGAAAAAGAAACTGGACAATTTGAAAGAACATTAATTATTGCTGAAAAGGGCTCTTATGTGAGCTATCTTGAAGGGTGTACAGCACCATCTTATGATAAAAATCAGTTGCATGCAGCCGTTGTTGAGCTTGTAGTTGAAGATCATGCTGAAATAAAGTATTCAACCGTACAAAACTGGTATAGCGGGGATAAAGAAACTGGGAAAGGGGGCATTTATAATTTTGTCACCAAAAGAGGTAGGTGTAAGGGGTTTGCTTCAAAGATATCGTGGGCGCAAGTAGAAGCAGGTGCGGCAATTACGTGGAAGTACCCCAGCTGTATTTTAGAAGGGGATGAATCGGTAGGAGAATTTTATTCTGTAGCGTTGACTAACGGCTTTATGCAAGCTGATACTGGAACAAAGATGATACATCTTGGGAAAAATACAAAGTCAACAATTATTTCCAAGGGGATCTCTGCTGATACATCGCATAATACCTATCGAGGTCTTGTAAAGGTCTCTTCAAAAGCAGATGGAGCAAGAAATTATACTCAATGTGATTCGATGCTTGTTGGCAATAGCTGTAGCGCAAATACATTCCCGTATATTGAAGTACATAATCGTACTGCAAGTATTGAACATGAAGCCTCCACTTCAAAAATGAATGAAGAGCAGCTGTTTTACTTAGAATCGAGGGGAATTTCTCGCGAAGATGCCATCAATATGGTGGTTAATGGATTTTGTAAAGATGTTATGGCAAAATTACCTTTAGAGTTTGCCGTTGAGGCACAAAAATTAATCACATTAAAACTAGAACATTCGGTAGGTTAAAGACTATGTTAGAGCTAAAAGAGATCAAAGCGACAATTGATGAGAAAGAAATTTTAAAGAATCTTTCGTTGAAAGTAGATGCTGGTAAAGTATATGTGATTATGGGTCCAAATGGTGCGGGGAAATCGACCTTATCAAAAGTAATTGCCGCTCACCCTTCCTATGAGGTAGAAGGAAAGATTTTGTTTTTAGGGGAAGATATCTCTGAGCTTGGGCCAGATGAAAGAGCAAAAAAAGGGATATTTGTAAGCTTTCAATATCCACTTGAAATTACAGGCCTTTCCTTTATTGATTTTTTACACGCTGCCTACACCTCTATTCATGGAACTATTGAAATGTCTGAATTTAGAAAAAATGTAGAACAAATTGCCTCTTCTATGGATGTTAATCCTTCCTTACTTGATCGAGGATTAAATGATGGAGCCTCAGGGGGAGAAAAGAAAAAAAATGAGATCTTGCAAATGAAGGTGTTACATCCAACATGTGTGATTTTGGATGAAACCGATTCAGGCCTTGATATTGACGCTTTAAAAGTTGTGGCAAAAGGGGTAAATTCCTTTTTAACAAAAGATAAGTGCGTGATTATCATTACTCATTATCAACGATTATTAGATTATATTACCCCCGATGTTGTCTATGTGATGAAAGAGGGAAAGATCGTGAAAACTGGGGATAAAAGTCTTGCGCTTGAGCTTGAAGCTTCGGGGTATAGTTTATGTTCGTAGAATCGCTACAAGAAATTAAGAGCCTTCAGCCTGAGAAAAAACGGGGAAGAGATAAGGCGATAGCTACTGGCTTTCCTTCTAGAAAAACAGAGGCTTTTTCATATGTACACTTAAAAGAGGTAGAAACAACTGTATATTCACCTTCTAATGAAGGTCATACCATTTCGTTTTCTAAGGGATCTTTTGAATTGCTGAATTATTCAAGCGCAATAGAAAAATATGGAGTGTTTATCACTAATCAGTATGAAAAAATGATTGGGGAAGAAGATTCTTATTTTTCTCTTGTAAATCATGGCTGGGGGAACAATCAATATTTTCTCTTTATCAAAGAATCAATTAAGGATGTAATTACCATTGAAGAGCTGTTTTCTGGAACAAAAAACATCCTTTTTTCATCGCTTCATATTTTTGTGGCCGCAAATGCCAAAGTTGCTTTTCATCATAAAACGGCTGTTATAGGAGATGGCAATTGTATCAATAGGGCAGTTCATATTTTTCAGGAAAAGCATTCAGAGGTGACCATTTATGAAACCTCAGAGTTAGAGAAACATAACGCTGTCTTTTATCATACAAAAGCTAACATTAAAAAGGAGGGGGCTTTTACCCATCGAAGTGGTACGTTAGGTTGTAAAACCTTTAGAAATGAGATTAAAACCTATTTGCTAGAAGAAAGAGCCGGCTGTACGTTAGAAGGATTTTGGAATGGATCAGATCATTTTGGGATCCATCATCTTGTGCACTGCTCCCACTTAGCCCCTTACACCACATCAAGACAACACTATCAAGGGGTGAGTGATGATCATGCAAGAGCCTCTTTTGAAGGGCAAATTTATGTAGCAAAGCAAGCGCAAAAGACAGATAGTTATCAGCTCTCTAAACATTTATTGGTGGGTGAGAAATCGGCCGGCTTTTCAAAACCTAATTTAGAAGTGTTTGCAGACGATGTAAAGGCTTCTCACGGGGCGATAGTCTCTATGCTAAATGAAGAAGAGCTCTTTTATTTGAAATCTCGTGGTATATCGGAAGAAAAGGGAGCCTGCATTTTAAAAAGGGGCTTTTTATCCTTCTTTCTTGAAAGCATTGGGAATAATGAGGTATTTAAAAGCTTTGAAAGGTTGATCACATAATGAAAAAGCATTTTCCCATTTTTCTACAGAAAACAGAGGCAAAAGATCTTATCTATCTAGATTCAGCAGCCACAACGCATAAACCTGCTGCTGTTATCAATGAAATTGGTAAGTTTTATTCTAAAGAATATAGTACTGTGCACCGTGGTGTTTATGAGTATGCAAGCGTTGCAACCAAACAATTAGAAAATGTACGTGAAATGGTGGCAAATTTTATTGGGGCTAACTCCGATGAAGTGGTTTTTACTCATTCAGCTACCGAAGGGGTGAATTTAATTGCCTATTCTTTCGGTGAAAAGATGTTGAAGCAAGGGGATGAAGTGCTCGTTGGAGTTGCTGAACATCACTCAAATTACCTCCCATGGAAGCGGCTATGTGAAAAAAAAGAGGCGATTTTTAAAACAATCCCAATTTGCCTTGATGGAACTATTTGTATAGAAAGTTATAAAAAGCTGCTTTCTGATAAAGTAAAGATCGTGGCTATTTCTCACCAATCAAATGTGCTTGGATTAATTAATCCTATCAAGAAAATGGCAGAGCTTGCCCATGAAGTAGGAGCTATAATTGTTGTAGATGGCGCTCAAATGATTGCTCATGAAAAAGTAGATGTCAAAGAGCTCGATGTAGATTTTTACGTTTTTTCAGCTCATAAGATGTATGGACCAACCGGTGCCGGCATCTTATACGGAAAATATGCAACGCTTGATCAGATGGATCCCTTTCATGTGGGAGGGGGGATGGTAGAGCTGATTGATGGCAGTGTAATTACCTACCGCAGGCCGCCTCATAAATTTGAAGCCGGTACACCGATGATCGCAGCTGTCATGGGTCTTGGTGCTGCAATTACTTGGCTTAATGAAATAGGTATGGATCAAATTAGAAAGCACGAACAGGAATTGTCCTTTACACTGTATGATGGGTTAAAAAATGAGGTGACATTTATCACCCCTTTATGCCGAGGGTCTTCCATTTTATCATTTACTATTCCAGGGGTTCATCCAAGTGATGCCTCTGTTTGGTTATCTTTAGAAAATATCTCTATTCGTTCGGGCAATATGTGCGCCCAGCCATTGCTAACAGCCATGAATCTTTCAAACGTGATACGTGTATCTTTGGGAATATATAATGATGTCAATGACATCGATGCTTTCATAGAAGCGGTTAAGGCAATAAAAAAAGCCCTGTAATTTCTTACAGAGCTTATTTTGTGAAGGCAACCTTCTTTTTATGTAGTGTAGAGGAAGTTTAAGTAAATAAGCGTATTGTTGATACTTGAGGATGTACCACTTGCCGATTGATCGATCATATTTGCGCCGGCATTTACATTTTGACCAATACCAAATTGCATTTGGAAAAATGATGGGGAGGTTTGTGATGGAAGAGAGGAAATACCAAACCCTAATGTAGTCCTTGTTCCATAAACACTTGTCCATTCTTGCAATGCAGTTTTATTTGTTGTTGAGACAGTGCCTCCGGTAGTAGTGTTTGTTTGACTTACAAACCCTTGGTTATTGGATAGTAACGTCGTAAAATGTGCTCCTGAGGTAAAGTAGAAGGAATACCCTGTTGTTTGAGTAATCACTAAGTTAGAAGTTCCTCCATACCAAATACCACCAGAAATAGATTCCTGTTTACCAGTATGAGTGTCTACACTCGAATTAGTTTGCCTAGTTCCAGCTACATTATTGTTCATATAAAGATAATGAAAAGCGCCACCAAATACGTAATCTACTGCAAATCCTTTATATTGTAAGGAATAGGCTCTAATCCCTGCAGTTAAATCAACGGTTTGGTTTGAATCAGAAAATGTTACAGAAGTATAATCAGGAGATGCCCCTGTTGGTCCATAATTATCATTAATGTGGATATAAGATCCAGATGGTGGAGTCACAGTTGTTGTGGTCTTTGGTTTATTATGGTACCCTATATTCATTAAAAGGATTTGCCCAGATTGTCTGTTACTAATCATTGTGACAGCTTGAATATATGGGTAAGGGTCGCTATTAAAGCTAATATTAGTTCCTTGAGCAAGATTTGTAGATCCAGCAGCCACATAACCAGTATGTCCAATGTTTAGATCAAGAGTGGGTTTTAGTAGCTGAAGCTCAAGACCTACTGTATAGGAGGTGTCAACTTCCCCGCCTGTGTAGAAATCAAAATAGGTGAGTCTTGGAGGTGGGGCATCTGGTTCAAATCGTTTAAGTAAAGAACTTGCAAACGCAGTTGTAGTTACCATTACCAAAGGTAGTGCATATTTAATGATTGTCATTGTATTCTCCAGGGAATAATTTGTGTATATTTTTTACACTAAACTTTTTTACAGAAACTGTCAATTATTTCTTTAAAAATAACATCCAGCAGTAACGGTTAATCCTTGCATAGAATAGTTAGAATAGGTGCCAGTTCTATCTTTAGTAGTAATAAATCCGTTGTGACTAAACCATGTTTGTAGATCCCAAGAGCTTTTTAAGAAAATTGCAGTTTTTGAAAAAGAATAGTCGAAACGAAGGCCTAAAGAAGATTCGATCATGGGAGCTACCTTCCATACAAAGGTGCTTATGTTTAGCAGGGCCTCTTCTGTGGATACAGAATAGAGGTTAGTTTGATTACTTGATTGATCGATGACATTTCTTGTAAGAGTTAAAGATCCCCCGCCATTTATATACAAAGATAGGTACCAAGGTGTTTTAAATGATATTTCAATGCCTGATCCAGGGCCGACGCACCACCAATATTGGCGATTTTCCATGGTAAATAAATAAAAGTTGGTAAGACTTCCTTCGTAATCAATAGTTGCATCTAAATACTGACTCTCCCAAGCGCCGATAAGACAAATCCAAGGTGATAGAATAAAGTTTTCAGCAAAAGCAAGAGGTTTAAAAAGCTTACCTCTAAATTCATTGAATTGATTAGAAAATTTTGATTCAATCAAGTATATATCTTGGTAGGGATCAGGTATCCATGGGGAATGGTAATAGAAATTAATATCATAGTTTTTGGAGCTTAACTTGTTTGAGTTATTAAACCACATATAAGAGATTCCAGCTGTCCAATCATCATAAAAGCCACATTTTTCAAAAGAGACTTTGAAACCGCTGCAAGGATGAGTAGCCGGTGCTAAACTTGCCCCCGGTGTTAAATCAGAAAGAGGTTCGGAAGGGGCATTTGCAACTGCAATTGTTAGCCCATTTTGATAGGGAACCCAAAAGGTGTAAGAAACTGAAGGGGAAAAGACCATGGAATCGTCAGCATAGTAATGAGTAGGGGGTAAATTTAGAACATGATTTGGGGAGACTCTGCCGCTTTCTCGTGGACGGTAGTTGGGACTTACATTTCCTGCGATCTCAAGATCCTGTGAGTAAAGTGAACAGGAAAGAAAAGTTAAAAGACAAAAAGAATTGAATTTCATACGACCCTTTACAAAAAAAGGCTATTATAGCGTTGATGCGTAAAGAAGTCTAGTAGTGTTTATTAGAAATTGGCGCGAAAATTTGCCGTGAGCCCCTGCATGGCATAGTTACCATAGTTGCTATAGTTTACTTGTGTTTCTATGAATGAATTATGGTTAAACCAAACCTGTAGTTCCCACCCTATTTGAACACGCAGGCCCCAATCCATACCAAAAGTATCCCATCGAAGACCGATTGCGGTTTCAAGCATCGGTTCGACCGTAGGGAGTTTTGTTTTGGTTCTTGTGTATACAGCAGGTGTAGGTGTGACTGCGTTAGTTTCTAACTTAGAGGTGTGATGTACTGCAAGGTTGATAGAGCCCCCTGCCATAAAGAAAATCGCCCACTCATCAAAACAATAGTAGGAAGTGTCAAGTGCTGCATAGGGTCCTATACCCCACCAATTCATTGTTTGATAAATCTTTCTTATGTTTGCTAAAGAATCAGGGTTAGATTGGTTATAAGTCATTTCTAGATTAAAATTTTGCTCTTCCCAAGCGCCTACTAAGCCCCCCATTGGGCAAAAGGCTAAATAATTTCCTGCATAAAAGGTTCTATCAAGGGTAAGATCAACTCTTTGAAAAAGATTAGTAAACTGTGATGCTATGGTTCTGACACTGATTGTTTCTTCACTATCCCAGGTTGAGGTGTAATTGATATAGGTGGTATCTAAAGCTGTCGAGCGCATTGCCGGATGATTATAAAACCAGGTATACTCTGCCTCTGCTTTCCATCCATCGTGAAAGGTATTGATCCCAGCACCTACTTTAAACCCACTTTGAGGAGTCATATAGGTCCCTACCCAGGATGCAGCAGGGGTTGTATTGGGATGAATAGGCTCTGTACTTAAAAGCATCATCCCTTGCTGGTAGGGCTGCCAAAAGGTATAGGCGGCATTGATAAAAAAAATCATAGCGCAAGAATCGCTTGGGTACTGGGGAGGGGGGACGGCATAATGATCGTCATAAGCTTTTACAGAAGTTTGACAATTGTCATCGTTATAACAATCGGCATAAAGAGCTGCAAAAAAAAGGTAGGAAATAGCGGTTGATTTGATAAAAGTGGGCATATTCATATTGGGTGTGTCCTATCTTTTCCCCTATCTAAATGATTTAGGTATTTAATTCAAGGTGAAGCAGATCTTGTGCAAGTATAAAGCTTTTTCGATAAGGAATGGAACAAAAATGGAAGGATAAATAATTCATTTTTGACAAAAAAAAGATCAGAGATTTCTCTCTGACCTTTTTTCAATCGACTTGAGGAATCAAGTGATTAGAAGTTTACTCTTGCTACAGCTGTCAAACCTTGCATTGAGTATTGACCTCTTACACCACTTGCATCAACTACACCATTGTAGCCGTTGTGTGCAAAGTATGTTTGAAGTTCCCAACCAAGTTCTAATCTAAGCGCCCACTCTGTCCAGAATGAATCCCAACGAAGGCCCATTACAGCTTCCATCATTGGTGATACATTGTTGAAATTATTGCCAAAGTTATATTCATAACCTAAAATTGTAGTGCTTGTTGGAGATGAAAAGTAGTTTTGACTTTCATTTACATCATAGTTGTTTAACATCATTGCCATCCCTGAAGATAGAAATAATCCGAACTCATTAGCAAAATAGTATGTACAATCCACACCAGCATAAGGTCCAATGCCCCACCATTTTTGGTTCATTCTAATTTGTGTTGCGGTTGCAGTAGATAGTGAAGTATTATCAAGCGCATCAAAAGTTGCATTTGTATTCAATGCTTGTGAATCCCAAGCGCCTAATAGACCGATCCAAGGACGGAAAGCTAGGTAATGACCAGCATAGAATGCTCTGTCAAGACATGCATCAATTCTATTAAATTGCATATGGAATTGACTTGCAAGAGTATCGTAACTAATTCCATCATCTGACCAAACTGAATAAAAGTTACCACTATTATCTGCTAAAGCAGCTGGGATACCGCTATCTTTCATCCCTGGTGCATGGTAAAACCATGTGTAGTTTAAGGCAACAACCCAACCATCATGATGAGTGTTAGCGCCAAGGCCCACTTTGAATCCACTTACGGCGTTCATTTGTGGACTTACAATTGTACCCTTTTGTGTACTAGCAACATCTGAAGATGTAGCACCTTCAGCGATAGCTACGTTTGTTCTTCCTTCATATGGAGCCCAGTAAGTATAGGCAGCACCTACAAAGAAAGATAGAGCATCTTCCCCGTGAGCATTCACTGGAGGTGGTACAGCATGAGTTGTTTTTTGAGCTTGCATATCATTATCATATGCAAATACCGTTGTAGTTGCAGACATAGCTGCTACTGCAAATATCGGTAACATTCTTTTTAGGTTAGTATTCATTCCCTTTATTCTCCCTTTCAATTAGGTTTTTTTTGTTTGTTTAAATAATCTATTCGTTTTTTAAAACTTTAATTCAAGAATATCTCGTGATTTAAAAACTGTCAATCTTTTTTCCCGAAAATGTCTTATCTTAATTAATAAATTTTATTGTCGATTACTTAATCTCTTATCTAGACTGCTTTTCAGGCGATTAATTTTCTTTATTTTTTAGATAAAAAATAGAATCTTTTCCATTTTTTAAGTCATCATTTCACATTTTTACAGCAAAAAAATCGATTATCATTGTAAAAATGAGATCAAACTATTGAGTTCTGTCGTCCAATCAACTGAAAAGCTCCCAAGCTTATCCATAAGCACATACCATCCTGCCCACAACAGGGCAAGACCTAGAATTGATTTTAGCGGCATACCCAGAAATGATATTTGAACGTTAGGAGCAAGTCTGTTTGCAATACCCAAAAACGATTCGGCCATTAAAATAGCAAGCAATGCAGGAGCTGCAAGTTGTATAGAGACTGAAAAAATTTTATGCATGTTTTCCATGATCACTGACCAGAAATGGTGGTTATGATCGTAAAAGGCAAGTGGCATAAACCCATCAACTGGGATGATTTCAAAAGAGGTGGCAACGGCGTCAAAAAAATATAAAGGACCAGAAAGTGCATAATACAGCGCTACTAAGTAATAATTCATCAAAATACCAATTGTTGATGCTTGAGATTGGGTACTTGGATCTTGTCCCATCATTGATGAGGCACCCCGAGCATAGTCAATAAAAATTCCTGAGCTTTGAGCGATAAAAAAGGGAACAGAGCATAAATAGCCTAAAATAAAGCCAATCATGATTTCCTTTAAAGAAAATAAAAGGAAATTGATGGAAACTATATCTATGTGCTGCACCCGATTGATTAGTATAGTGGGTAAAAATACAAGGGTTAATGATAAAGCAAGGGCGGCTCTTGCAATGGTTGGAATTAACTTTGCTCCTAAAAACGGGGCAAGTCCACAAATCGGGGCAAATCGCATAAAGCCAAGTAGGATAAGCTTCCAAAGATTTGTATATGTTAACCCTTCAACACTTGTGATCAATCCAACAAACCCTTCATCCATAGGGCGTTAGTTCCATTTGTAGAAGTTGAGAAAAATCGATTGCGCGAATTGAAAAATTTGACCAGCCAAAAAACCTCCCATAATAAAAAGAGTCATAATTACAGCAACTAGCTTGACGGTAAAAGATAGCGTTTGCTCCTGAATTTGTGTGGCTGCTTGGAAGATTGCCACGGTTAACCCAAAAATCATACTAATAAGGATGGGGGGGCCAGAAAGGATCAACATTAAAAGAAGAGCTCGATAGGTTAATTGGACAATTTCTGTTGCAAACATAAAAGTTACCTATAGGATAAAACTACACCTTCAACAAGTAGCGTCCATCCATCGATCATCACTAAAAGTAGAAGTTTTAAAGGGAGTGCAATGGTTAATGGCGATAACATCATCATGCCCATTGCAAGCAGTATATTAGAGGTGACAAGGTCGATCACAAAAAATGGTAAATAAATTAATACCCCAATTTCAAACGCCCCTTTTACTTGAGAGGTGATGTAAGAAGGAATTAAGACAATAAAATCTTTCTGATTGAGCTTTTCTCTAAAAGCTGGGGGAAATTTTTTTTTCGCCAGTTTATAAAAATAGCTCCGGTGTTTTGCAGAGCAGTTTTTAGATAAAAAATCTCTTAAAGGTTCTTTTGTTCGATCCACCACACCAACAATATATTCTGCCGTTTGAGTGGTAAAGACCTCCCCTGAGACAGGGGCTTCTTTTTGAATATAACTTTCCCCCGCCTCATACATGGCAAGGGCGGTTGGAAACATCACGTAAATGGCCATAATCATTGCAATCCCGTTTAACACCTGGTTAGGGGGGGAGTTTTGCACCCCTAGTGCTGACCTAAGTAGTGATAAAACAACTACCATTTTCAAAAATGAGGTAAGGAGCATGATGGCATAAGGCAATAAAGCAAGGATGGCAAGAACTGCAACTTGAGTCACAAGTGGGGTTTGAGTAACTTGAGAGGTTTGTTCAAGAGCTGATCCACCTGTTTCATCAGCTGCAAAGCCACTTACCCATGGGATACAAATAAACCCGATGAGTAAAAGAAATAAAAGGTTTTTCCTGCAAAAAATTGTCATAAGAAGTAACCATACACGTTTGCATTTTCTTCTGCAACTGATTAGCCACATTTAGTCAATTTTCAGGGCTTTTTTCAACGCTTTAAATTGATTTTCTAAGTTAGCATTCAAAATACCTTTTTCGGTTTGAATGATACAGCTTCCCCGTTCCACATCCGCGCGCTCTTCTATGCTAAAAAGATCTAAGCGTTCAAAAAGCTCCTTAAATTGCTCTTTGTTCTTCTCTAGTACTTCTAAGTCCCCTTTATTTACATAAAGCTTAATCTCATGATTTGAAGCTACTTCTTTAATTACTTGTGTAACAACATCGACCACGATTTCAGGATGTTTGGTAAGAGCTTCTCCTACGATCCGCTTTGTTGTTTTATAGACAAGAGGAAGTAAGGTCTTTTGTAGTTCGTGACGAAGATTTTTGACTCGATCTTCAAAATAAGCGATGTGGGCATTGTAAGGCTCTAATCCTTCGTTAAACCCTTGATCCCTGGCTTCTTGATGAATTCTTTTTGCTTCTTCATGGGCTCTTTCGACAATGACTTTTGCCTCTTTTTCTGCCTCTTCTATTACTGTTTTAGCATCTAAAATAGCAGCAAATTCATTTTTCGGAATAATTTTAGATTTTCCATGGACAGTGACATTTTCTTTTATTTTGAATAGGTACATAAAAATCTCCATGTGTCTAAGGTGTCTTCTTCCCAATGACTATAGTTTGGTGCAAACAACTCTTTTTGTTTTAATAATTGTAATAAAGGTTCACTGATATTTTTTGGGAGAAAATAGGTGAAAAAAAATCTGTATTCAGAAGGAGCCCCTTTTATTCCTTGAGCCAGTCGATAGATTCCACGCTCTAAAATAAGATTTCGAAGGGTGGGGATTTCTCCTGTATAAGCAGCTAAGTTCATCGAAGAAAGGATTAATCCCCGCTTTTTCACTCCGATAACGTTCATATAGTCCATTTCTTCTTTATCAAAGGCTTTTTGCAAGGAAGAAAGCGTCGCCTTAGAAATAATTTTTTTGATTTCTTCAGTGGCATCAAAAAGGCCTAAAAAAAAGGTGAGTTTAGAAAGTAAGACCCCAGTATCGGCCAGTAGTTCTAACGCAGGATGTAAAGGGAGGATTGATGGAGGAGGGTAATAGTCAAACATCTTTTGAAAGAGCATGTTCAGCACATGATCGCTAAATTTTTCTGTGGTATATTCTTTATATGCGGTGACCTTATCATTAAGTTCTACCTGTTTATATGTTGGGAAAGCCGCTATATACAACGCTTTTTCTGCTTCTTGTAAGGGTTCTAAAAAGTGCTTATAATGAGAAATGTCAACCCGTTTGACTAATTTTGATATAGTCATCTTAACAGGGATTAACGTTTGGGGCAATTGGGGTGAGGATAACGCAATTTGGATAGACTCTGGTAAATAGGAAAGTAACGATGCTTTCTTTCTTGGATCAAGAGAGTTAAGTTTGGCACCTATACTTAGGATTTTTTGAGAATGCATGGATTACTCACCTTCTTGTGCCCCTTTCATTACTCTTGAATCAGAAAGAGCGCCGATCTCATTTTTCGACTTAAAAGGGATGGGGTTGAATAACTTTGCAAAGCCCCCGTTATCTTTAATGGTTGGGTATATTTTCCAAATAATCCACCCAAGAAGAGCCCCGAAAACAAGAAGTAGCGTCATCAAGAAAAAGAAAAAAAGTCTAAATTTTCCTGTAGAATTTTTATTCATGGTGATCGACCAGATTTTTACTTGCTCGTCAGCTTTTATAGAAGAGGTGGCTTTTAATGATTCAATAGGCGATACATCGGTAAATCTTGACTTATCTGAAACAACAGTCACATTATCAATGGTTAAATCTTGAACGCTTGCAGAAATTAGCCGTTTAATCTTTAGCACAAGATGGGAGTTAGGGTCATCAATGACTCCTTGATGTTTTACAAAAACAGCTGCTGTGGGTAATTTTTTGACCCCACCTTCTGAGGTTTCTTCATTTGCATCAGGGAAAGATAGTTGTACGTTTGCAGCAATTACCCCATCAATCATTAAAATTACATTTGCAAGCTGTTGAGACAAGCCTGCTTGATAACGGATGTTTTCTTCTTTATCAGTAGACATAAAGGAGCTTTTTGAAAAAAGCTCTAGTAACGTGGTGCCTTGTCTTTGTGGTAATCCATTTTGATTGAGCAATGACATTGCCTCTACACTTTTAGACGCTGCAACAGAAATGTTAAATTTTGGTGGGCCCGATTCAGCGCCAGCGCCGGTTGAAACAATAGGTGTTTTTTCTGCAGAAATGCCTTTGCTTTCTAGGAAAACAATAATAATATTTGCCTCTCCTTCATTTAAGCTATTCAAAATAACACTTTTACTGCTGCTACAGGAAAAAAACAATGCTCCGAAGAAACAAAATAGTAGAGGAATAAACTTCTTATGCATAATAATATCACTCCAAAAGACTGCGAAAATAGATTAGCAGATTCTTATAAAAAACGCACGCCTTAATTTTGTAATAGCAAGAAAAATACATAATAGCAAATAGATAGTTTAAGTGTTTTACTAAAGCTTAGGGCATCTTTGATTTCTAGTAACATTTGTTATCATTAAAAATTCTATTGACAAGTATCAATATCAGTCTATACATTACATCTTAAAATTTAAGATACTAGGATGTGTGTGTGAGAAAATTTCTTTGCGCAATAGGGTTTTTCTTTACCCACCTTTTTTCCTCAGAAGTTGTAAATCATGTCAATGTGATTACAGGGCAAATTCAACTTCATTTTGAAGATAATCAAATTAATGGGGGTATACCTCTTTCTGTCTATCGAAATTATTGTTCAAACCATCAGGATACAGCCTCGCATTCGAATTGGAATTTTACAGAAGGGTGGAATTTTTTTTCCCATATAAAACTCTATTATGACTTTAATAAAGCCTACATTTTAGAAAAAGATGGATCGGTGGCCAAATATTATAAGATAGATAATAATAATATATATGAAATTACATTGAAGCCTAGCAATTCGGAAAGCAAAAAAACAAAAGCGATGAGTTATCGTGATAATCCTTTGAATAATAAATTGGTGCTAAATCGAGAAACCAACTCTGCAGTTTTATACTCTGCAGATGGTGGTTGTCGAATATATAGGGTGAGTAAAAAAAAGACAGGGATACTTGACACCCTATTTTTGAACATGAAAGGAATTGGTTATGAGTATCTTTTAGAGGAAGAGATCTCTTCTTCAGGACAAATAACTACATATTCTTATAACAAGGAGGAGACAAAAGTTACCATTTCTAATGGGTGCTGTACTGTATGTGTAAGTCTTGCTCAACTTGATAGAGCATTTAAAATAGTGGCTCATTGTAGTGATGGGAAGAGAATTCATTATTCAGGAATTTCAGAAGATAAGAAGTGTTATTTAACCTGTGTTGAAAAAATAGGAGAGGCTCCTGCTCATTTTAATTATCATGAATATAAAACTATTTTATATCGGAAAATGGAAAATCTCACCATTTCTGATAGGGAGGTGCTTAGCGTTGAGTATTATCGTCCAATTTCTTCTACCCTTCCTTCAGGTGCTATCTTAACAGTCTACGAAACCTATGGCAATAGGAAGGTAAAATCAATTTGTAGAAATGGGGAAAAAATTAGTTCATTTAAATATGGAGAATTTCAAACAATAGTAATTGATTCTGAAGGATTTGAAACAATCTATTTTCATAAAGATGGGGTCATCACAAAGATTCAATATCCAGATGGCTATATAGAGCAGTTTTTTTGGAACAGTGAAAATATTACAAAAAAAAGCTATCATGATAAAGAGGGCAAGCTTCTTTTCACGAAAACTTTCGTTTACGATCAATATAAAAACGTCATCGAAGAGACAATTACTGGCGATCAAAGTTATACTAAATGGTACACCTATAACAGGAATCAATTATGTGTTAAAGAAAGGGAGGAAAGCGGCCTTACTTTTCATTATGAATATTTAAAAAGTACCGATTTAGTCACCTGCAAGAAAACGTGTAACGGGGATGTTGTTTTATTAGAAGAGCGTACTGTTTATGATGATAAACATCTTGTGAAGGAAAAGATCTCCTTTGATGGTTTTAGAGAGAAAAGAACCGTTTATACGCTAGATCCTGAAACAGGGCTTGTTACTCAAATGAACGATGGGTTACACACCGTTTGCTATGAGTATAATAGCGCCCGCCAATTGATTAGGGAAACCACTAAGTTTGCTACAATTACATCACAATATGATGCAGTGGGAAGGCTTACTTGCAAAACGTACCCTCTTGGAGGGAAAGAAGAATATGTGTATGATGAGTGGGGAAATCCAACGCAAATAAAAATGGTCGGATCGCCAAAAAAAACAATTACTTATGATACATTTCATAGACCCATATCGTGTGAAGTGGATGGAAGAGTTAGCCATAGTAAATATGATCAAAAAGGGAATGTAATTGAGGAGATAGATTATAAAGGTGCCTCTACTACATACGCTTATGATTGTTTTGGAAGGTGCATTAAAAAAACGCTTCCTTTAGGGGATGAGACTTTATATGAATATGATGGATTTGGCAATGTTGTGAAGGAAACCTCCCCTAATGGGCAT
>Ga0172367_10004197_pt1 | contig 18103 bp, 15 predicted proteins | sample Lak10m_FD_114542 | JGI IMG/M metagenome (GOLD analysis project Ga0172367, IMG submission 114542) | Freshwater microbial communities from Kabuno Bay, South-Kivu, Congo - kab_022012_10m | ecosystem: Environmental > Aquatic > Freshwater > Lake | place: Democratic Republic of the Congo: South-Kivu...
CGAATCATGCCGGAAGAAAAAGCGTACGACATTGACTACTACGGAAATCCATGGAAAGGAGACTACAACGTTCCTATCCTAGCAAAAGCCCACTTCAAGCACACCGGCAACTGGTTCCTGCCAACCTTCATCAAAATAAGGTATGGCATCGATGAAACTAAAAATCCTGAAGTTTACGTTAGGAAAGTAGAAGAGCTAAAGCGAATCAAGGAAGAGTGGGAAGAAAAAAGAAGGATCGAAAACGCTGAAAAATCGGAGCAAAAGCGAATCGAACGCGAACGTCAGGATCGTCTGTTCTGGGAACGTGAGAGCAAGCGCAGAGCTCGTCAGGAACGCAACCGTTTGTTCTGGAAACCGTTCAACGATACCATGAACAAGATCGGCACCAGCATCTCGAGCGCTATGACCTTTGACTACAAGAAGAGTCCAATCATCAAACGCACCAAGCAGTTCATCGGTTTGCTGGTTTCCATGATCGTACTGGCCATAACTGTCTTTCTGGTAATGGGCGTTACTTACGTGATCATTGCAGCAGCGGACGGCGTAGCATACCTCTTCACTAGCTTTGGAATGTACATACTGGGAGCAGTGTTAGCACTCGCAGCTCTAGCAATCCTAGTAGCGATCGAGTACGTTATATTCAACTGGATCCAGCACGTCATAGGCAAATACCAGATGGGAAAGAAAGTTTGGTACGTTCAAGGTTTTCTGTACGTTATCGGCTACCCGGTTAAGTACCTCATTCTCGGAATATTCTACCTGCTGTACTACATACTGTTCGTTCCGTTGAAGTTCATCTTCTACACTTTCCTCTGGAAAGTTATCCTGGTCAACCTTGGGATATTCCTTTGGGGCCTGTGCAGAGCAATCGGCGGCATCTTCGTCGGTAGTCTCGGAATCTTCGGAGAGTACTTCGGAGCAAGCAAGAAGGACTACTGCCCAGGTATCGAATGGACAGATACTGAAGACTAAGATAAATAAAAGTGCTCGGTTTCAAAAGAATCGGGCACTTTTTGCGTGAAAAGGGTATATTAACCGTAACAAACTTAAAAATTATGTGGACAATAGTAATTGCACTTTTTATCGGCCTTATCGTTGGAGGCTGCTTGTACGGAAAGAACTTCTGGGAAAAGCGAATCAACGTTCTGGGCATCTCAGCTGCACTCATGCTGGTGAGCTTACTAACTACTTCCTTTGTCTTCAGACCTTCCATCAAACTCACGGATGAGGTTAGGCAGAGGTACTACATCAAGCCCATGTGGATAAGCGAAAAAGCTCAAGATTCCACAGGTTTCGTCATGGCTAAAGATTCCTCATGGAGGATAACTGACTTGGAAGGAGAAGCACTCGTAGCTAGAGGCATACGAACTGACAGCATCAAGACTGACACAGGCGTCTTCATCAAGAAATCCTACAAAAAGGAAGTTCTCATTCACTACATTCTCTATTGGAACTCAGCTTACGATACAGCTATTGGGTACGTTCAGGTAAAGGACAACAAATTGGACGTAGACTATTGGACAGTCTCGTCAGATCTTAAGGTCGTTCCAATTCCTGAAGGAGATACGGTTAGCAAGCCAAGGTTCGAGTCTATTGGAATAAAGTACGCTGAGAATTTCAAGTGGATAGTAAGCGAATCCATTCCAGCCTGGGGAGACTACATGTGTTTATACCTTCCGCAAAAAGAGTACGATGCTCTTCCTGAAAATGTAAAAAGAACCTGCGCTTTCAAAGGCCGGGAAAATTATCTCAAACAATTAACAAGCAAGTAAGGAGGATTGATCATGACTTACGTTGAAGTACTCTGGAAAAAAGAATGCATACACAGGAAGCGAATGAAGACCATGATGACGAAGGAATTCAAAGGATCGACCAAGATTGCCGGTTTTTTCGTAGCTCTGATTCTTACGTTAGTTCACTACGCTTACGCTGGGATGCACACGCTCTACGAAACAGCGTTATTCATCTTCAATCGGAAAGCCTTCAGAGCGAACCTTATGAAGCTCGAGATAAGCGTAACTCCTACTCGTGAGTTCAAGGTTGACGGAAAAAACGTCGAGTCGGAAGTTGAAAGTGATCGAGAAAAGTACCCAATTCTTAACCGAACTTTGGTTCAATAGAAATAAAATAGGAACGCGCTCGCCCGCGGGAGAATGGACAGGTTTTAGCCTGTCCATTTTTGTTTGGCTGGATTTTTTCCTTTCGGGAAAAAGTTGTAATTTAGCTTCACCAATTATTTCAATGAGAATCAATCACTTGGAAAAAAGTTTGTAAAAAAGTTCCAAAAAAATTGGCCAAACGTTGGAAAAAGTTGTAGAATAGTTTCACATCGACGAAAACTTTTAAGAAGGTCGTGATAAATAAAACCGAACACTAACACAAACAACAAATGAAAACCCTACAGTTACATAAGGCGTATCGCAGTTCCCAACCAATATCCCTCGAGGGCTTTATTGGAACATGGAATCCATCATGCGATGACGTAAGAATGGGCTCAGGTTTGCATAGGTTGAAGTGAAGGTAATTATCACAAGAAACTTGGAAAACCCGGGCCTTCAAAAAGAAAGCTCGGGTTTTTTGTTTTAACAGTTCTTTAACATAAACGCGCTCGTGACTGAGCGGATAAGCACCAGCCGAAATTGGTACACTGAACGGGCTTACAACCTTAACGTTCAGAAATTAAGCTGGAATCTACGGAGGTTCGAATCCTTCCGAGCGCACAGTAAAGGTTCTTTGACATCTTGGAAAATATTGGCACAAAGCTAGGCGGTCTACCGCCCGCCTAGCACAAGCACGGGGCCGTGATGGTGACCCGTGCAAACGCGGAAATAGCTCAACTGGTAGAGCATTAGCCTTCCAAGCTAAGGGTTGCGGGTTCAAGCCCCGTTTTCCGCTCACATGAATCATTTCTATCTTCACCTCAGCAGGACGTTGGGATGATGGATGATGATTCATATTTTGGGAGTATAGCTCCAACGGTAGAGCGAAAAGCTGTTAACTTTGAGGTTGTGGGTTCGAATCCCTCTACTCCCGCAGAAACGAGCAGGTGTCTGTATAAATAAAATAAAGGACAAGCGCTCATGCATGAATGTAAATATTGCGGAAAAGCATTTGATAATGGTTTGAAGTTAGGAGGTCACATCGTTTGGTGTAAAAATAATCCAAACGTTGAAACTTCCAGACAGAAGAGTCAGAATCGAATGATGGGTCAAAAAAATCCAGCAAGTCGATCTGAAGTCAGACGGAAGATTTCCGATACAGTAAAGGAAAACGTCAGGACTGATAACTGGCACCTATCTTTTTCGAAAAAACGAACAATCGAATACGGTGGTCAACGATTTCACGGAACATGGGAAGTTGAATACGCCAAATGGTTAGATTCACAAGGAATTCGGTGGAGACGACCAACTGAAAAGTTCAGATACGAATTCGATTCAAAAACTCGATATTACACTCCAGATTTCTATCTCGTTGATGACAATCAATACGTTGAAATAAAGGGGTACCCTACCGAAAAGGATTTTGCAAAGTGGAATGAATTTCCACTTTCATTGAAGATATTGAACGGCCAGGATCTTTTCTCGTTAGGACTCATTTCTGATTATCGTAAAGTAAATCGAGAGTACAGAGGAAAATCTTGGAATTCATAAAGAAACATGGGGAAGAAATTCAATACTCTGTCGAATTTCTTCGGAAACGATAGCAAAGATAAGAGTTACTTCGGTAAAAAGCAAACTTGAAAATTGGTAATGTTGGTTCGAATCCAGCCTTCCCCGCCAAAACTGTTTTCCTGTACAGTAAAAACAGGTACCTATGGGGAAGAAAACAAAAATGCGCACTGTCGGTTTTCTTCAGCGATGATAGCAATGATAAGTGTTACTTCGGAAACAATCAATCTCATAAGTTGATCTTGTTGGTTCAAATCCAGCCTTCCCCACGAATGATTCCGCACCCTCCAGGAAATCAAAAATAGAGGGAAATGGGATGTTATTCCGTAGATGGTAGCGGGGCAGACTGTAAATCTGTTGTGAAAGCTCGGGTGGTTCGACTCCATCACATCCTACGTAGTTTACAGAAGTTTTGGTAAACAGGCCGCATATAAATAAAAATAAAGCAATGCGGCTAAACCAAGAAATCGTAGACAAAATCAATGAAAATGCCAAGAACGTTAATTCTGTTTTGGAACTTTCAGAAGTAACTGGAATCAGTAGAGTGACTCTAACTAAATATTGCAATCTGTTAGGAATTCAAATTGAAGTCAAGTTACGCAAAATGAAAAGAACCGGCGGAGTAGCATTCAAATTGCTTGACATTCTCGAAGGAAAGCATCCAGAATATCCTACGTCTAAACTAAAAAGACGTTTGATTGCGGAAGGTTACAAAGAGGATCGTTGCGAAGAATGCGGAACTCCAGCAGAATGGAATGGTCGACCTTTATCTTTACAAGTCGATCACATTGACGGAAATAACAGAAATCACAGACTTAGAAATCTGAGACTTTTGTGTCCAAACTGTCATTCTCAAACGCATACGTTCGGAGCAAAAAACATTGTCAATAAGAAATCAAGCATAGTAAGGTCATAGAGTTACTTCGATCGTGGGTTCGAATCCCATCATGGAGCAATCCGTGTAGACAAGTGGTTAAGTCATCAAACTTGAAATTTGACATCAAACAAATACCTCTATCCAATGTTCTTGTTTGTAATTATGGGCCGAATGCGACGGTTGGTGCGCGCCCCGTCCCACTGGTTATTGAGGGTTCGAATCCCTCTCGGTCCTCGGATTTCCAGAAAAATACTCTTCGTATTCCCACATTTCGTAATCGCGGCAAGACTTACAACAACGGAGTGGGAGGTCGTTGAACGCCAACGGCCTGGTATCTAATCTGACGAAATTTCCTGCCTCGTCAGTTATTGAGTCGCAATGATCGCAGTGATACAAGTTCATAGCGATATTTATTAGCTGGCCTCGTAGCTCAGTCCGGTTTGCGCAAGCTTAGAGCTTCCGCCTTTTAAGCGGAAAGTCGTTGGTTCGAATCCAACCGGGGTCACAGTAATGGTCTCAAGGTCAAACGGTTAAGATGTCTGCCTGTCACGCAGTACGGAGCGAGTTCAACTCTCGTTGGGACCGCCATCGACCATTTTAGTTCACGCTGAAAGTCATATAAATAAAATAAAACATGACCGGACACGACAAAGTAAAATTGATCTGCCAAAATTGTCAAACAGAATTTATTGTCAACTGGAATAAACGTCGCCAAACTTGTTGTTCACGAAGTTGTGCAACTTCTTATAGAGGAGGATGGACTAATCACAGTAAAGTAAATTGGTCTGAAGTTAACAAACGTTCTTATCAAACTGGTAAGAATTTTGTCGCAGGCGGAACTACTAAATGGATAGTTGTAGCATGCTCAGATAGAACGTTAAAGGTTCAAGGTTCGTACGAAGCTAAAGCCTGCCGAATACTAGATGAAGCTAAGTTGTCGGGTATGATTAAAAATTGGGAATACGCAAAAAACCGAATTCAATATATTGGGTCAGACTCTAAAAAGCATACATACATCATCGATTTCACGGTAACTAACTTAGACGATACAATAACGTATGTTGAAGTTAAAGGTAGAACAACTATTACTGATCTACTTAAATGGGAAGCATTACGAAAAATCGGAACATTAGCTGTTTGGACAAAAGAAATTCTTGATAAAAAAAAATGGGCGCGAAGTGTTGTAGGTAACATATCGGACTGTCACTTCGAGGATTGCGGGTTCGACCCCCGTGGCGCCCGCACCATTAACTTATTGATTTGTAGTGAGAAACAGAGTTTCATCGTTGGTTATCACGGGTTCGAATCCCGTACCAAGCTTCCATAATGCTTAGTATCAAGTCGCTCTTTTCGTTGTTCTCAAATCAAAAATATCAGTGTAGCTCAATTGGTAGAGCAGCGGTCTCCAAAACCGAAGGTTGAGGGTTCGAGTCCTTCCACTGGTGCCAAACGCCTCTTTAGCTCAGACGGTAGAGCGACTGTTTCGTACTCAGTAGGTCGTCGGTTCGATTCCGGCATGAGGCTCTCAATGCCTTTGTAGCTCAGCTGATAGAGCCACTGATTTGTACTCAGAAGGTCGGGGGTTTGAATCCCTCCAAAGGCTCCACAAAATCACCTCTTAGCTCAGCGGTTAGAGCGTCCAGTTGAGGGCCGGAACTTGAGGACTTCGGTAAGGTACTCGTTTACTTTTGCGCAGAGGTAACCGATGAAGTAGCCGGGAGAATCAAGGTAGACGAACCCCAAAAGATAACAGAGCGTACGTGATGCTATCGTTAATAAGGTGTAGTCGAGAAGTCAGAGGTTCAAATCCTCTAGGGGTGTCGATGAGCCGGTAGGCCACCGGATCGTAGTTCCTCGCTTTCCCTGATCGTAAGATCAAACGGCGAGCCGCACCGTAAGGCGGACGGGTTGGCAACTCCCGCTGACATCGAACAAAGTTGCATAACGGGCATATAGCTCAGTTGGTTAGAGCATCTGACTGATATTCAGAAGGCCGTAGGTTCGACTCCTACTTTGCCCACCAATAAATTCGAGTAGTAGCGCAGCTGGTAGCGTACAACGTTCGGGACGTTGGGGTCGGAGGTTCGAACCCTCTCTACTCGACCAATATTAAACTAACGAGTAGTGGCGCAGCTGGCTAGCGTTCTTGATTTGGGATCAAGGGGTCGGAGGTTCGAATCCTCTCTACTCGACTAAGTAGTAGTAATGGATAGAGTTACTTCGTCGCCTAACGGTAAGGCAATTGTCTCTTAAACAATCGATGCGGTTCAAATCCGCCTGTTGACTCTCCCGACTTTCTCTACTTTTACGGGCTGTTAGCTCAGATGGCTAGAGCGCCTGCCTTGCAAGCAGGAGGTCAAGGGTTCGAATCCCTTACGGTCCACAAATTCAGAACGAGCTCAACGGACGATGGCTGAGCGAGGCTGTTTAGAGTCCAAACCGAACGCAGACCACCCGAGGTAGAAAATATCCCGATGCAATATCAGGTAACCTCGCTCGCTCGTTCTGAACGAGAAGAAATGGGCCAGATCCCGAAGGCAGGGCGCTTCACTTGCAATGAAGATGACTGGGTTCGATTCCCAATGTGTCAACAATAAGAAGTAGTAAAGTACAGGGTTACTTCGCAAATTTGGATTTTGTACACTAAACCCTAACTAAAATTCTCTTCTTTTATTTGCTCCAGTAGCTCAGGGGTGAGAGCAGGAAGCTTATACCTTCAAGGCCGGTGGTTCAATTCCATCCTGGAGTACTGTAAACCGATAGCGATAAATTAGTAGAAAAGTATATGACATCAAGCAAAGGTCTTTTCTCTTATACTGGAAACAAATTTAGAATTTGGTCTTCTAACTTAAAAACTTTGTTAGCGCCGTTTGAACGAATTCACGAACCGTTTTTAGGTTCAGGAGTCTGCTTGTACAATTCTGCAAGAGGAGGTATAGGAATAGATTCAAGTAACGACGTTATCGAATTGCACAAGTGCATATTTGATCCAAGCTTCGTAGTAAATTGCGTTAGCGTTGCAAACGATTATTACCCATCTGGCGAAACTACTAAGGATGGATTTATGAGATTACGTTCCGACTTCAATAACACATGGAAGGTGACCGGAACTACTCAGGATAATGCGCCAATGCTACACGTTCTAGTTCAATCAAGCTTTAACTCGCTGCTAAGGTTTGGGCCAAACGGATTTAACACCCCGTTTGGGTATAAAAAATTAGATTTCAATAGACTAGCAGCTCACGTTAAGCTAGCCGAGGATAAAGAATTTTCCTTTTTCGTCGGAGATTACTCAAGCTTGGATCTCGGTCAAATTGATAAAGAAAAGGATGTTATTTACTTTGATCCACCGTACTTAGCATCAAAATACACTTACTGTGGGTGGAACATAGAAAATGAGGTACAGTTGCTAGAGCATATTGACGGATTGGACAGTCTAGGGTACAAATTTGTTCTTTCTAACACTTTTGTTCACAGCGGTTTAACAAACTCCGAATTGATCGAGTGGTCCAAAAAATACTCAGTAATTGACGTATCTATGAGGTACTTTGCTTGGTCAGCAATCGTAGCAAGCGCTAAAACAAGCAAATTCACTAGCGAAGTAATAATAAGCAACCTTTAGATTCTGCTATTCTCCGTTCGTCTAGTCGGTCAAGGACGTCAGGTTTTCATCCTGGAGATCACGGGTTCGAATCCCGTACGGAGGACTAACGAAAGTTCATGGTCCTGTAGACGAACAGGTTAAGTCGTTGCCCTTTCAAGGCAAAGGTTGCGGGTTCGAGCCCCGTCGGGACTACTAAGATTGATCGTATAGCTCAGTTGGTTTAGAGCATTACCTTGACAGGGTAGGGGTCGCAGGTTCGAATCCAGCTACGATCACACACGCTCTCTTAACTCAGTTGGTTCAGAGTGTCACTCTTACAAAGTGAAAGTCGTAAGTTCGAATCTTACAGAGAGCACCAATAATTGGAAGCGTAGCTCAGTCGGTAGAGCGCAAGCCTGAAGAGCTTGGCGTCGGCGGTTCGATTCCGTCCGTTTCCACATTGTGGGGTAGAGCAGAGGCCAGCTCGCAAGACTCATAATCTTGAGGTCGAGGGTTCGAATCCCTCTCCCGCTACATCTGGTCATTTTTGTACTGATGTCGTATAAATAATCAAAAGACATCAGTACAAAAATGCCACGCAAACAACACCATTACATTTACAAAACGACTTGCCAAGTAACTGGTCGTTACTACATTGGGATGCATTCAACTTCAAACTTAGAAGATGGGTACATGGGAAGCGGCAGACGATTGAGATATTCTCTCAAAAAGTATGGAAAGGAAAATCATAAAGTAGAAATACTCGAATTCTTGCCAGATAGAGAATCTTTAGCAAAGCGTGAATCTGAAATAGTAAACGAACAGTTTCTAAATGACGAATTTTCTATGAATATGAAAGCTGGAGGAGAGGGCGGCGGTCGATTATGGTCGAAAGAGCATGCAGAAAAATTCCATAAAGCTGGAGGTAAAAAAGTTTTTCAATTGCTAAATAAAAGACACGTTGAAAAATTAAAAACCGATAAAACATATAAAAAGAAAGTTTCTGATAGCTTGAAAAAAACTGCTATGGACTCTGATACATTTGGTTTTTCTGGGAGAAAACATTCGGAAGAAACTAAGGAAAAAATGTCAAAAAAAGCGAAATTAAGAGTAGGCCCTAATAATTCACAATTTGGAACCCAATGGATAACAGACGGTTCCAAAAATATGAAAATACAAAAATCTTCACCTATTCCAAACGGTTGGAAAAAGGGACGAATCATATAAATGCAGCCAGAGGTTAACTCCAAAAGAACGGTTCGCCGTGTTAGCTGAGGCTGCTCCTTATGCCGACGTAGTTCAGAGGCAGAACAGTTGAATCATAATCAACAAGTCAGGGTTTCGAAATCCCTCGTCGGTACACCCAGGAGGACTCGGTTCAATTCCGAGCGTTGAAACACAGAACTGCAGATAACTGTGCGGATACGACGTATAACGGCTGTGTACGCTTGGTATTTGGAAGGTTGGCAGAGCGGTCTATTGCGCTTGCTTGGAAAGCAAGTGGGTGTAACAGCCCCGTCGGTTCGAATCCGGCATCTTCCGCTCAATATGCCCCGATGGCGAAATTGGCAGACGCGTTGGACTTAAAATCCAAAATCGAAAGGTGTAGGGGTTCAAGTCCCCTTCGGGGTACACAATGCCCGTATGGCGAAATTGGTAGACGCACCCGCCTCAAAAGCGGTTGGAGGATTCCGTGTCGGTTCGAGTCCGACTATGGGTACATTGATTGGTTCCCGCAGTACGAAACTGCTATAAAGGAGCGGTTAAATTAAAGTCGGAAATCCGGCCTAGCCAATCAAACGCTGAAGTAGCTCAGTAGGTAGAGCGCATCCTTGGTAAGGATGAGGTTCACGAGTTCGATCCTCGTCTTCAGCTCACAGTTAATCGAAAGTACTTAACGCGGGAAACTGAGGAAATTGGTGCCACCTTTGCTGGTTGTCGGAGCTTAACGGCGTTCGGACGACATTGGTGCAAGTCAAACAGACTTAGAGGGTCAGCAACTCTATGATAGTCGGGTTGATGCTAAGATAAATGTTAAGTGAGAAACAGAAGTCCAATTACGAAACGATTAACTAATTTGCAGGAATAGCTCAGAGGTAGAGCATCTCGTTGCCAACGAGAGGGTCGTGAGTCCGATTCTCATTTCCTGCTCAGGCCAAGGTTAAATGCATAGGTTCACATATAAATAAAGTAAAGTGAATACGTATGAAAACCTTAACTCAAGAAACAAAAGATAAAATTAGCAATTCACTAAAAGGAAGAGGCCACCAATTCATTAAAAAAATATGTGACCATTGTAATTCTGAATTTGAAGTTTCTTGGAGAAAAAGAAATCAGCGATTTTGTAGTAAATCGTGTAGAGCAAAATCGATAGTATTTTCGAATCAGTCTATTCAAAAAATGTCAGTTGCTAAGAGCGGTGAAAATAATCCGATGTTTGGAATTTCTCCGAAAAATACAAAGAGATTAAAAGTTCACTCTGTTAAACACATAGGCAATAAAACATTCTTTGTTAGATCTTCATACGAAAAAGAATATGTTGAGGAAATTACGGCTAATGAAAGGGTAATATCTTTCGAATACGAACCTGCTTCGTTTAAGTGCAATTATCTATTAGCTAATAAAAATAGAACATATCAACCAGATTTTTTAATTACTGAGATTGATCGTACATACATTGTCGAAATTAAAGCAAAGTGGCAAAAAGATTCAGCTGAAACTTTGATAAAGGAAAAAGCTTTCAAAGACACTTATTCGATAGAATACAAAATATTAACGAAACATGCAGAAAGGGTGTATACGGAAACTGATCAACCGTCCGGCATTTCGACCTTGCCAGGTCGAGGAGCGAGGCTAACGATCTCGCAATCTGCCCCAACTAAAGAGGAAAAACCAAGCGTAGTGGCCTCAAGGGAGTGCACCCCTGCTACGCTCTACACTGTCCTGTGGTGTAACTGGTAACATGTCTGACTCTGGATCAGAAGACCAAAGGTTCGAATCCTTTCAGGACAGCACAGTGCCCTCTAGCGTAATGGTTATCGTGTCTGACTTTGGATCAGGAGATTGGGAGTTCGAGTCTCCCGGGGGCAACCAATTGGAGAATTACTCAAGTGGTTTACGAGGTCTGCCTTGAAAACAGATGGTCGGGTGACCGGTCCGGGGGTTCGAATCCCTCATTCTCCGCGTAAATGGAAAGGTGCTAGAGAGGTCGATTAGGCTTGTCTCGAAAACAAGTGATCGGGTGACCGGTCCCAGGGTTCAAATCCCTGCCTTTCCGCACTAAAGATAAAGTTAGCAGGACCGCAGATCCTGTTAAAATCCTGGATCCGAGCCGCGTTCGACAACCGCTGCGGGTTATCGATCGAACAACGGTGAAAGGGGTTTCGGGTTGCATGGGACGCTACCCTTTAATGTTCAATGAGATTTAGAATGAAACCAAGTACTGAAGTTTAACGACGGAGGAACGGTGCGCTGATTCAAAAATCTCTCGAGACATTTTAACCGTTTGGAATAACGGAGCCTAGATGGGAGAGAGTACGAGGCTCTCCTCGAAACCGAATCAAAATGCCCAAGTGGCGGAACTGGTAGACGCGCTAGGTTGAGGGCCTAGTGTCCATTAGGACGTAGGGGTTCGAGTCCCCTCTTAGGTACAAAAGTAATAGCAATTGGAAACAGTTACTTCGCTTTAGGAGCCGGTACACTGGAGGTTCGAGCCCTTCCCTGGAGGCTAAACAAAAGACTCTCTCCAGGTGGCGGAATTGGTAGACGCGCCGTAAACGTTACTGCCCAAAACATTCTTTACTTTTACTTGCTCGTATGGCGGAATTGGTAGACGCGCTGCGTTCAGGGCGCAGTGTTCTTAAGAGCGTGTCGGTTCGAGTCCGACTATGAGTACTGAGTATAAGAAAAATAAAAAGCCAATGGACGATTTTTACAGACTAACTAAGGATCACGAAAAGATAATGCGTGAGTGTAGGAATCAAGCGCTTGATGTTTTTATCGAACGCAAGGACGAACACTACCGTAGAGTATCTGATCCAACTTCGTTCGACGACCTCTTAAAGATTTTTTCAGAATCAACAATGCACTGGGTATTCATCAAACGAAAAAAAGAACAGAATCCAGTAGGGCATTACGTCAAACAGGAAAATGGAGATTGGACAAAGTACGAAACGTACTACGAGGTTGGTGGATGCACAATGGCACATAAGGACGGTTTCGATTACTTTTTATTCATTTACATGACGGAAGAAGTTGGAGACGAATTCGTGAAGAAGTACAAATTGAAATTACTTCACTAAGTATATCGATTTGGAAATACCGACAGTGTCGTTATTGTAAAAGCCGTCTATTATTGAGGCATTAAGTTCATTTTTGAAGTAGTTAACATCAACTATCGATTTTGGTGTAGAACAACTTGCTAAAAGTAAAGTAAAAGAGACTAAGAATAATAGAATCTTCATCGATTTTGTTTATTTTTATTTACTAATACAAGGCACGATAGATTCGTTTTTGACATTAACATATTGTTAAATTATGCCCGCGTGGCGAAACCAGGTAGACGCGCATGCCTTAGGAGCATGTTTCGAAAGGAGTGTCGGTTCGAGTCCGACCGTGGGTACAAAAACGTAGCAAGACAGAAAGGGTTACTTCGATTTGAACTGAAAACACCCTCAGTCAACATTCTCGTTTTATTTTACATGGTGTTTATAGTGTTAGCGGTAGCACGAAAGTTTGTGGATCTTTTAGCATCGGTTCGAATCCGATTAAACACCCACTTTTAGATGGCTCAAAAAGTTGAAAGGTCGAAGATAAATAAGAAAAACGCATCTTATGAAATCCTGCGAATACTGCGGAGTCGATCATGACGGTTCATTTGGAAGCGGTCGTTTCTGTTCAAAAAAATGCTCGCATGGATTCAGTTCACGTGAAAAAAGAGCATCAATAAACGAAAAGATCTCAATCAAATTGAAAAATTCTGGGCATCCACCGGTAATTTGCATTTGTAAAAATTGTGGATGCGAATTTTCACGACCGTGGACAAAACGTGCCTCAAAATTCTGTTCGCGATCATGTAAGCAAATCTACGAAAACACACATACAGTATTCACAGACCAACGCAAAAAGAATTTGTCCAAAGCGGTCAAAGCCTTGTACTCTTCTGGAAAAATGGTGTATGGTGGAAAAACAAAGTGGTTTGTTTACAAAGACCTCAAAATTCAGGGTACGTACGAATTACGAGCGTGTAAAATTCTGGACAGTTGGAAAGAACAGAAAAAGATACTTGATTGGGAATACACCAAAGATAGAATTCAATACGTTGGATTAGATGGTAAATCTCACAGTTATCTTTTGGACTTTAAGGTGTTTAGAAATGACGGATCCGTCTATTACGTTGAAACTAAAGGGTACATAAAAGACACAGATCTTCTCAAATGGGCAGAAGTATCGAAAAATAACGATCTTGAAGTTTGGAGAGAAGCAGAATTGAAACAACACGAAATTAAAAACATAAAGCAATAGTAATCTAAACAGTTACTTCGATTCTCATTCCAAGAGAGAGGTTATCGGTTCGAATCCGGTTCTGGGCTCTAATAATTAAGATCATGCCCAGATAGCTCAACGGCTAGAGCGCTATTAGAAAAACGCTGTTTGAAACATTCTTTGCTTTAACTTATTCAAAACACTGGCAATAGTAATTAGTACAGTTACTTCGCTTTAGGAGCCGGTACACTGGAGGTTCGAGCCCTTCCCTGGAGACAATGTAGTAAGTCTTCTCCAGGTGGCGGAATTGGTAGACGCGCCGTAATGTAATACTGTCTGAAACATTCTTTGCTAGATTCGGAGGGTTACCCAAGTTGGTGAAGGGGTCAGTTTGCTAAACTGATAGGGTGTAAAAGCCGCGAGAGTTCGAGCCTCTCATCCTCCGCTCAGATGATAGTTACAGTGACTATCGCAAGATAATCTCGCCTGGGTGATCCGGGTAAACGACAAACGGCCCTGTAGTTCAACGGATAGAACAACGATTAGAAACGGATAAAACTTCGTAGATAAATAAAATAAACTCAAGTATGTATCTGCCTTTGAAAAAATGTCCGTATTGTTTAATGATTTTAACGGATGATCCTAGAAATCATTTACGATGGTGTGAAAAAAATCCGAAATCTAAAAAAATAAAATTAGATCAATACGATTGGCCAAAAATTCAGAAACTGCATGATTCTGGGTTAAATTTCACAGATATTGCTACAGATTTAGGAATAGAGCAAAGAGTAATGCGAACGGCGCTTAAATATAAAAAAATTCATAGTTCGCATAAACCTGTTTTCAAAATGTCTAAAGAAGCTAAAGATCGAGCATCTGTTAGATTAAAAAATTTGAGAAAAAACGGAGTTGGAAATTTAACTCATAAAAAATCAAAACCTTGCGAACACCTAAAGACTCTGTTAGTAGAACGCGGTATTCGTTTTACGGAAGAATTTTTACCATTATCTGATAGATTATTTCGAATTGATATTGCTTTTCCAAACGAAAAAATAGGAATAGAAATTAATGGAAATCAGCACTACGAAACAAATGGAACACTAAAAAAATATTATCAAGAACGGCATGACCTTATTGAGAAATCCGGGTGGAAATTATTTGAACTACATTATTCTGTTGTTTACAATCGTGCAGTTATTTTTGATATTATTGAGATAATCACACGCACCGTTGGTAGAATGGATATTGCGCCAGCCTCCTAAGCTGGTGACCAGAAATGGTCATTATAGGTTCGAATCCTATACGGTGTACTATTGAAGTCTGTTCGATTCCCGGTGGGGCTACCAATTAGTAAATTAAAAGCATGGCTCCGTAGCTCAATGGATAGAGCATTAGCCTTCTAAGCTAACGGTTGAGCGTTCGAGCCGCTCCGGAGTCACCAAGAATAACAATTGCATCCATAGCTCAGCAGGTAGAGTAGCTGACTCTTAATCAGTGGGTCGTGGGTTCGAATCCCTCTGGATGCACAGATCAATATTTTCCAAGCTGTTAAAAACGGCCTGTTAGCTCAACGGATAGAGTACCGGTTTCCGGAACCGAGGATATGCGTTCGATTCGCGTACAGGTCACTGAAATACATGCCCGCGTAGCTTAATTGGATAGAGCTTTTGACTACGGATCAAAGGGTTGGGGGTTCGAGTCCCTCCGCGGGTACGACAAAACAACAAAACGAATGTTACAACTTAACGACATAAAAAAGCTCCTGTACAAGCACCAGCCGACAGCAGTGTTCGAGAGAATCACGATGGGTATTGCTTACTACAGAACGCACATCTCGACGCAGGACGTGGATCTCAACGTCAATTTCGAGATCCCTGTGAGCGATATGGGAAACGCTGATTTCAACAGCACGATGGAAGCTAAGTACCTCATTCGTTGGATAGTAATGTAAATGGCGCCATGTCCGAGTGGTTAGGTCGTTGCCTGCAAAGCAAACTACGGCGGTTCGAGTCCGTCTGGCGCCTCAGTTGGAAAAAAGTTCGCGCGAAATGTTCCGGCTAAGTGACAATAAAGTAATTTAATAACTTCAAAAAAACCGATACTGAAATGGCAAAGTTCAGAAATGCAAATCTTCGTAAGACGCTTGCGAACAAGCAGCCTCAGACGAAGTTGGTAGCAGCTAAGGCTGTTCCAAAGCCTAACACCGTCAATCGTTCGGGTCACGCAGCTTATGCAATCGATAAGTGGTTGAGGCTCGTCACGATGCTAAACACCTTGAAGCTGGAAAACCAGTTCTACAGGTCCGAAAATGAAACCATGAGGGAGCTTAAGACAGTCCTGACCGCTTGCGCGAAGGAAGATCCTTACCTCACTGCTCAGGCCATCGTTTACTCACGTTGCGTTGGCGAAGGTATGAGGTCGATCAACCACCTCGCAGCTAGCTACCTGGCACCGCACATCACTGGCCAGGAATGGTCTAAGAGGTTCTACTCCCTGTGGGACAAGAAGGCTAAGAAGGGTGGAACGATCTTCCGTCCGGACGACATGGCCGAAATTCTAGCAGCGTTCTCCTCGATGAACAAGGTCAAGGCAACGAACGCTATGAAGAAGGGTTTCGCTGACGCTATCGAAAGGCTCGACGCGTACTCCATACTGAAGTACAAGCCAGCTCTCATCGACGTCATCAACCTGGTTCACCCGGACCCGAAGAGGTCAAAGGCATTCGTCAACTTCAACGACGAAAAGATCACGGCTATAGATGCTGTCATCAGAGGTTACGCGGTCTCCGCTGACACCTGGGAAGCAGCTCAGTCGGACGCTGGCCAGGAAGTCGCTAAGGCTGTCAAGGCCGGAAAGATCACCAAGTCAGAAGCCGAAGTCATCCTCACGGAAGCTAAGGCAGAAAACTGGAGCGATCTGTTGACCGAAGGAAAGCTCGGAGCTCTCGCTGCTCTGCGTAACATCAGGAGCATCCTGAAGGTTACGAACAGCGAAAAGACCCTTAGACTGCTTGAATTGCTCCTGTCCGACGGTGACGTCATCAGAAAGGCAAAGATCATGCCGTACCAGATCGACCTCGCGAACGAAGTCCTCAAGGCAGAGTTCAAGACGATGGAAGGAAGGCAGATCAGCGCAGCTCTGCTAAAGGGCTACGAAGCAGCAGTTCCGAACCTTGCAGAAATCCTGCCGGGAAGGAACCTGGTCATCATCGACATCTCCGGATCCATGACCACTGGAGTAGTTGACCCAAACAGGAAGACTAACTACGTTAGCTCCTGCATGGACAAGGCTGCTCTTATCGGAGCAACGATCGCTAAGGCTACCAACGCCGACGTTATCGTCTTCGGTGGACACGCTGAATGGAGGAACTACAACATCAACGCTGACGTGTTCAGCATCGCTAACCAGTTCAAGAGAAACCTTGGTAGCACTAACCTTGCTTCGGCATGGCAGCTAGCTTCTCAGGCTGGAAAGGCGTACGATAGAGTGTTCATTCTGTCCGACAACGAATGCAACCGTGGTAACACTTACTCAGCTTACACGAGCTACGTAAGTAAGGTAGGAGAACCATACGTCTACTCAGTGGACATGGCATCCTACGGAACCACTCAGCTCATCGGAGATAAGGTTCGTTTCTACTACGGTTACGGATTCTCGATGTTCGATGACATCGCTAACGTTGAGTTCAACCCGGCTCAGCACATGGATAAGATCAGAAAGATCGTTATCTAATTCTACTGGATCCGCTGCGAAATCGGCGGATCCTTTTATGCGGTAATAGCTCAACAGGTAGAGCGCCTGACGTAAACAGCTAAACGAGCTTTCTAAACTCGGTGTAAGCTCAGTAATCAGGAAACCGGGGTTCGAATCCCTAAAACCGCACGTAATAAATAAGTAAAAGAAAAAGTTCTTTGAAAGCATTTTGGGTATCAAAGCGTAGGGTTACTTCGTAGCTCAGTTGGTTGAGCGATTGTCTGCAACACAATAGGTCGCCGGTTCAACTCCAGCCGAACGCCGAAAGGCGCAATGCCCTTGCAACATTCTCCCAAAAACTTATTAAAAAACCATGAAGAGAATCAACAGTTCGTAGGGTCAGATCGTTCTGACAATATGAAAGCACAAACTGAAAAACCGAAACAGCCTCTCAAGTATTGGCTGGTAGACATCACCCTTACGAGTGGTGAAGTTCTACACTTTTACGTGAAAGCCCTGAACTTACACGAAGCTTATCAAAAAGCTGATGGGTACGCAGAATGGACGAGTAACGAGCAGTTGTTGAATCACCTGCGAACCTTCAAACTCATGGTTTGAATTCACTTTTTATGAACTTTTTGCGCCTCACCTCAGATAAATAATCGAAAGTGAGGCATCGGGCAGCCTGTAGAAATAGACGGGCTTATTGTTCACAGGGTTAAATTTCAATAAAACTCAGCGGTGCGCTGGATAAGGGGTAAGCCCGTTTTAATGCGCCATAACGTTGGTGCTATGTAC
>Ga0172367_10004199_pt1 | contig 18097 bp, 12 predicted proteins | sample Lak10m_FD_114542 | JGI IMG/M metagenome (GOLD analysis project Ga0172367, IMG submission 114542) | Freshwater microbial communities from Kabuno Bay, South-Kivu, Congo - kab_022012_10m | ecosystem: Environmental > Aquatic > Freshwater > Lake | place: Democratic Republic of the Congo: South-Kivu...
CCGCCACCACCACCTCGCTGTCCGCCAGGCCGTTCTCCAACTCGTCGCGCAGGGGGCCGCTGTTGCCGATGCAGGTGGTGCAGCCATAGCCCACATTGTGGAAGCCCAGCGCCTCGAAGCCTTCCATCAAGCCCGCGTCCTGCAGGTAGCGTGTCACCACGCGGCTGCCGGGGCTAAGGCTGGTCTTCACCGTGGGTGGGACCTTCAGCCCGCGCGCGGCGGCCTTCTTGGCCACCAGACCTGCCGCCAGCAACACGCCGGGGTTGCTCGTGTTGGTGCAGGAGGTGATGGCCGCCAACACCACATCGCCGTGCTTCAGCTCGCAGGAACCCTCCGCCAGCTGCAAGGGCACCCGGGCGTCCAACTGCTCCTCCTTCAGGCCGAAACCCTTGGCGGCGGCGGGTGCGGCCAGACCGGCCTGGAACTCCGACTTCACCTGGTGCAGGGAAACCCTGTCCTGGGGCCGCTTGGGGCCTGCAAGGCAGGGCACCACGGTGTCCAGGTCCAGCTCCAGCGTGTCGGTGAAAATGGGGTCCGGCGTGGTGTCGGTGCGGAAGAGGCCCTGCTCCTTCATGTAGCGCTCAACGCTGTCCACCAGCCTGGGGTCGCGGCCCGTCTGCCGCAGGTAGCGCATGGTCTCCTCGTCCATTGGACAAAAGCCCATGGTGGCGCCGTACTCCGGGGCCATGTTGGCCAGAGTGGCGCGATCGGCCAGGCTCATGGCGCTGAGGCCCGGGCCGAAGTACTCCACGAATTTGCCTACCACGCCCTTCTTGCGCAGCATCTCCACGCAGGTGAGGGTCACATCGGTGGCCGTGACGCCCTCCCGCGCGCGGCCCAGCAGGCGGAAGCCCACCACCTCGGGAATGAGCATGTAGATGGGCTGCCCCAGCATGACGGCCTCGGCCTCAATGCCGCCCACGCCCCAGCCCGCGATGCCCAGGCCGTTGATCATGGTGGTGTGGCTGTCCGTGCCCACGCAGCTGTCGGGGAAGTACACCTCCAGACCGTCCTCCGGCCGACTCAGCACGCCGCGCGCCAGGTACTCCAGGTTCACCTGGTGGATGATGCCCACCGCCGGCGGCACCACGCCGAAGTTGTCGAAGGCCTGCTGGCCCCAGCGCAGGAACTCGTAGCGCTCGCGATTGCGGTGGAACTCCAGTTTGGTGTTCGTGGCCAGGGCCTCCGCCGAACCGTAGGCGTCGACCTGGATGCTGTGGTCGATGACCAGGTCCACGGGGCAGACGGGGTTGATGCGACGGGGATCCCCGCCCAATCGTGCCATGGCGCTGCGCAGGGCGGCCAGGTCCACCACGGCGGGCACGCCGGTGAAGTCCTGCAGGACCACGCGGGCCGGGCGGTAGGGGATCTCCTCGTCTGTGGGCTGGGCGGGATTCCAGCTGGCGATGCGGCGCACATCCTCTTCGCCCACCACCTGGCCATCGCAGTGCCGCAGCACGGACTCCAGCAGGATCTTGATGGAGAAGGGCAGGCGGCTCACCTGGCCCATGCCCAGGCGCTCCAGGTGTTCCAGGCGGTAGATGTGGGCGGGGCCCGCGCCGCTCTCAAAGGTGCTGCGTGCGCCCAGCAGATTCAGGGTGCGAGACATGTCGGCTCCCTTGTAGGAAATGGTTGAGAATCCGGCGTAGGCGCCGGGGCTTTCTGTCGCATCGCCAAGGTAGGAAAGCCCGGCTTGGGCACCCCTTCCCCCGCCTTGAGCCTGCTATCTTGGCTCCGCGCAACGCCGCGCCAAGGATCACCAACAAGGAATTCCCATGTCCACCCCCAATGCCCCGCGCCCGCCCCGGCCTTCCCATCCGGGTGGCCGTTCTCCCCAGCCCCGGCGCGACGCCTGGAGCAAGAAGGCCGACCTGCCGCCGGGCGATGGCCGCCTGTGGATCAGTGGTCGCCACCCCGTGCTGGAGGCCCTGCGCGCTGGGCTTCCCGCCCGCAGGCTGCTCTTGCGCGGCCCGGTGAGCGCAGGCCTGCTGGCGGACCTGCGCCAGGAGGGCCGCCGCCGGGGCGTGATGGTGGAGGAGTGCGACAACGCCGTGCTGGACCGCACGCTCAAGCACACGGAGCACCGTGGCGCGGCCCTGGAGCTGGAGGCCATGCCGGAGCTCCTGCTGCACAAGGAGCTGCCCGCCCTCGAGGAGAAGAGTGCGCGACCACTTCTGCTGGTACTTGACGGCTTGCAGGATCCCCAGAATCTGGGAGCCGTGGCCCGTTCGGCGGAGGCGGCCGGAGTCACCGCCCTCGTGGTGGGGCGATGGGCGCAGGCTCCCATGGGGGACGCCGCCTTCCGCGCCAGTGCCGGTGCCCTGGCCTGGCTGCCCGTGCTGGTGGTGGACGATGTGGGCGATGGCCTGGAGTGGCTGGGGGCCCGGGGATATCGGCGCCTGGGATTGAGCGAGCGCGCCACCCAGGCCGTGCAGGACCTTGCGCCCACGGAACCCCTGGCCCTGGTGTTGGGCGGCGAGGGTCGCGGTCTGGCCCTGCGTGTGCGCGAGCGGCTGGACGGCCTGGTGGCCATTCCCATGCGCGGACATGTGGGCAGCCTGAACGCCAGTGTGGCCGCCGCCGTCGTGCTCTACCAGATCACCGGCATGCAGCCGTGACACAAGAGGAACTCAACAGCCGCCTGAGCGCGGGCGAGATCGAGGATGCCGATCGCGATGGACGCGCGCTGGCCCGGCTGCTCAAACTGCTCAAAGTGCTGCGCAGTCCCGGTGGCTGTCCCTGGGACCGGGAACAGACCCACCAGAGCCTGCGTCCCTACCTGCTGGAGGAGTGCCACGAGGTGCTGGAGGCCATTGATGGGGGCAGCATGCCGGCCCTGTGCGAGGAGCTGGGCGACCTGGCCCTGCATGTGGCCTTCCAGGCGGAGCTGGCGGAGGAGAGCGGGGCCTTTCGCCTCTCCGACAGCCTGGACCACATCAGCGAGAAACTCATCCGCCGCCATCCCCATGTCTTCGGCGAGAGCGCGGCGGAGGACGCCCAGGAAGTGGAACGCCTGTGGGAGCGCGTGAAGGCCGATGAGCGGCGAAGTGCGGGGGGCGAGGTGCCCGCCTCCATCCTGGAAGGGCTGCCGCGCAGCCTGCCTGGCCTGCTCAAGGCCCAGCGCATCCAGGAGAAGGTGGCCGGAGTGGGCTTCGAGTGGGAGAGCGTGGAAGGCGCCGTGGCCAAACTCCAGGAGGAGTATCACGAATTCCACGAGGCCCTCGCCCGGCGTGACGGGGCCGCCATGGAGGCGGAGTTCGGCGACTTCCTCTTTTCCGTGGTGAACATCGCGCGCTACTTGAAGGTGGTGCCCGAGGACGCCCTGCGCCTGACCAACGAGAAGTTCATGCGCCGCTTTCGCCAGGTGGAGCTACGCCTGCACGCCAATGGCGGGGACATCGCCCGGGCCGGCTTGGCCGAGCTGGACCGCCTGTGGAATGATGTGAAGGCCGATGAATCCGCTTGATGGGACCAAATGGCATGATTAGCTTTGCACCTGTCGCGTCCGGCCGGGCCGAGCGCCCTGTTCCATGACTCTGTGGAGGCCTTTGTAGATGCAGCCTGTGTCCGCATCCGCCTTGCGCCCCTGTCCGGCCGGCAGGGTCTTGCACCATTCCACCACACCAATCGCCAGGAGTTCCCATGTACAACTACACCGTCACGCGGGATTGTGAGTCCATGGATCGTCGTTTCGCCCTGCACACGGGCGAGCAGGTTTATGGCAACGGCAACTTCGTCGGCAAGGTTGGCGTGCTCAAGGACGGGGTGTGGGATCTGGTGGATCGTGACGCCTTGCAGCGCATCCGCTCCGGACATGACCGCCGACAGGGCAGTGGGGATCGCCGCGCCAATCCCGACCGCCGCGATTACTAGCCTGCCGCGGGCCCGCTGATGATGGGCCTTCCCGCGCACCCCTGCGCCCCATGCCGCTGTGCGGGCGGCGTGGGCTTGGAAGGCCTGTGAATTTTCTTGCTTTTTCACTTGACTGCCTGAAATCACGCTTTCTACCTTGCATCGCAGCCAAGCGGCTGCCGCAGTCACCCGGCTGCTTGTCACACAACCTGTTCATGGAGGATCCGATGGCCAAGACGACGACCAAGGAAGTGAAGCCCGCGACGAAGGAAGCCAAGCCTCCGTTCAACAAGGGCGATCTGATCGAGTACGTTGCCAAGGCGACCAACCTGCCCAAGACCCAGGCCAAGAGTGCCGTCGAGGCGGTGCTGGAAGGCATCAAGAAGAACGCCAAGCGTGATGTGCGCCTGGTGGGCTTTGGCTCCTTCTCCGTTGTGAAGCGGAAGGCTCGCAAGGGCTTCAATCCGCAGACCAAGGCCAAGATCGACATCAAGGCCTCCAAGACCGTGAAGTTCCGTCCGGGCCAGGCCTTCAAGGCCACCGTCTAAGGTTCGGCGTTTTACGCAAGACCTTCGGGCCCCGCTTGCGGGGCCTTTTTCATGCCCCCGCCGCCCCAGGGCCCGTTGCAGTTTCCTTCACTCCATGCTAAACTCGTGGCCTGTTCATTGCAGCGGGGCGTTGCGCAGTCTGGTAGCGCGCCTGCTTTGGGAGCAGGAGGTCGCTGGTTCGAATCCAGTCGCCCCGACTCCGTGGCGCGTCATTGCGCTCGTAGCTCAATGGATAGAGCACCGGCCTTCTAAGCCGTAGGTTGAAGGTTCGAATCCTTCCGGGCGCGGTCGGTCTGATGGTGGATGTAGCTCAGTCGGTTAGAGCGCCTGGTTGTGGCCCAGGAGGTCGTGGGTTCAAGTCCCATCTTCCACCCTTGTTCGTGTTTGGCCCCATCGTCTAGCGGTCAGGACTCCAGGCTTTCATTCTGGCAACAGGGGTTCGATTCCCCTTGGGGTCATCTTCCTCTTCCCGGGCGCTGCTGGCGCCCGTTTCCATGAGTGCCCTTTTGCCGCAGACCACCCGGGGCCGTGGAGTGCATGCGTGCTTCTGCCCTCACTTCGTGACCTTGGCCCAGTGAAGCGGAGACAAGGATGCTGAACCTTCCCCCCCTGAGCGCCGCCAGCCTGCGGCCCCACATCGTGGGTGCGGACACGCGCCTGAACACGCCCTACGGCCAGCGGCTGATGGTCTACGCCGACTACACGGCCTCCGGACGCTGCCTGGATTTCGTTGAACACTACCTCATGCGTCTGCAGCGCACCTACGCCAACACGCACACGGAGGACGACATCACCGGGCGAAGCATGACGCACCTGCTTCGCGAGGCGGAGGATGTCATCAAGAGCGCGGTGAACGCGGGCCCCCAGGGGCGCATCATCGCCGTGGGATGCGGCAGCACCGCGGCCATCGACAAGTTCCAGCAACTGGTGGGTGTGATGCTTCCACCCGCCACGCGGGACCTGCTCAGCCGCCTGCTCTGCGGGCTGGACGGGGGCTTGAGCGCTGCGCGCCTGCGCGAGGAGCTGGCGGCGCGGCAACCAGTGGTGCTGGTGGGCCCCTACGAGCACCACAGCAACGAAGTGAGCTGGCGTCAGGGCTTGGCCACGGTGCGCGAGGTGAGGCTGGACGCCCGGGGCGACATGGACCTGGCCCACCTGGAGGAACTGCTCCAGACCCCTGACCTGGCCGGACGCCAGGTGATCGGCAGTTTCTCGGCTGCCAGCAATGTGACGGGGCGCATCAGCCCGGTGCGCGAAATCGCCGCCCTGCTGCACCGCCACGGCGCCCTGGCCTGTTTCGACTACGCGGCCAGCGCTCCTTATGTGGCCATTGACATGAACCCTCCCGTCGGGCCGTCGGGAGAGGATTGCAGCATCGACGCCGTCTTCATTTCGCCCCACAAGTTTCTGGGCGGGCCGGGCTCGAGCGGCGTGCTCGTGTTCAACCAGCGCGTCTACCGCAGCGACCTGCCACCCACCGTGGCGGGCGGTGGCACCGTGAGCTATGTGAGCCCCATGTCCCATGATTTCGTCGAGGACATCGAGGAGCGCGAGCGTGCCGGCACACCGGGCGTGCTGCAAACCATGAAGGCGGCACTGGCCTTCATGGTGAAAGAGGCGGTGGGCGTGCCCGCCATCGAGTCCCGCGAGCGCCAGCTGCTGGAGCGCGCGCTGGCGCGCTGGCGGTGCAACGACCACCTGGAGATGCTGGGCGAGGCGGATCCCGCGCGGCAGATCGGCATTCTCTCCTTCAATGTGCGCCGTCCCCAGGGGCGCTACCTGCACCCGCGCCTCGTCACCGTGCTGCTCAACGATCTCTTCGGCATCCAGTCGCGCGCCGGCTGCAGTTGCGCCGGGCCCTACGGCCACACCCTGCTGGGCATCGACGCCGCCACCTCGGAGCGCTACCGCCACTGCATCCTCGACGGCTGGCAGGGCATCAAGCCGGGCTGGTGCCGGGTGGGTTTCCACTACACCATGGACGACGCGGAGGCGGACTTCCTCATCGACGCGGTGGATTTCGTGGCGCGCCGGGGTTTCGACTTCCTGCCCGACTACACCTTCGACGCCCACCGCGCCGCGTGGACCCACCGGGCGGGCGAAGGCGGGCTGGAGAGTTTCTCCCTGGCGGAGGCCCTGGGTTGCGGCTGCCCACAGGGCCTGCATCTGGCGGAGGAAGAGCGACGCGTCCTCTATGCTCAACACCTGGAGGAGGCGCGTCGCGTGGCGGACGAAGGGGTGGCGCGTCCGGCCACCCTGGCCACCCTGGAGGGCGAGGCGGGCGAGCTGCAATTCTTCGAGTTGCCCGCCAACCGCTGAGCATCACAGGCGGTCATCCGCCCCGGACGACGAGTCCTGGCGCCGGCGGGCCTCCAGTTCATCCAGCATGTCGCCCACGCAGTCGCACAATTCCTGCATCTGATGGTCCGTGGCGCGTTGCCCCCGTTGCGCCACCTGATGCAGCAAGAGGAGCACCACGCCGGCCACCGGCAAGGCCCACAGTCCCGTGGGGCGCTGTTCCAGCATCCACTGGCTGCTGCCGTAGAGCAGTCCCAGCCCCGCCGCCAGCAGCGTGAAGGCGTAAAGGGCCATGAAGAAAGTCCAGGCGCCAGGATCCGGCCCAAACTGGCCCCGCACGCGCAGACGACCCTCCTCTTCCGTCAGCCGCATCTCCAGCACCGGCGACCACACCCGGCGCTTCGCGGGAGGCAGGCTCACCCACAAGTGATCGGGCAGCACGGCGCCGGCGAAAGGGCAGTGCGGCTCCTGCAAACGCGTGGCGGCCTCCCGGGTGAGATCCTCCCGGCTGATGGGGCTTTCCAGTTCAAAACGCGGACGCAGTCCTGGCTGCAGATGGGGGCGCGGCATGGGGGGCTCCGTGCTTGGTTTCTTCTCGTGGAAAAGAAGGCATTGCCACAAGAACTGGAGAAGGCGAGCATTGGATGTTGAACAAGTGACAAGCCACTCGCGCCATCGTCGATCGGGGGAAGGCATGCGTGGCTGGGGATCGTGGCAGGCGGAAGGCCCGCCCCTTCACTCAACAGGAACAGAAGGCTACCTTGTCCCTCCGCGTCAATCAAAACTGGAGCCAGATATGCATCCGCAAAGTGTTGAGCTGTTGAACAAGGCCGTGGCCGACGAACTGGCCGCCGTGCACCAGTACATGTTCTTCCACTTCCACTGCGACGATCAGGGCTTCGAGCTGCTCTCCAGCCTCTACCGCCGCATCGCCATTGAAGAGATGATGCATGTGGAGCGTCTGGCCGAGCGCATTCTCTTCCTCAAGGGGCAGGTGCTCATGCAGCCCGCCGTGCCGGTGGAGCAGGTGACGGAAGTGAAGGACATGCTGGCCGCGTCCATGAAAATGGAGCAGGACAGCGCGCGGGATTACAACCTGTGGGCCAACGAGTGCGGCGCGCGTGCCGACTCGGTTTCCAAGAAGCTCTTCGAGGCCCTGGTGGAGGACGAGGAACGCCACCTGAACACCTTCAGCCAGGAATGGGACAGCCTGAACCGCTTCGGGGACCGTTACCTGGCCTTGCAGAGCATCGAACGCAGCAAGCGCGCCGGCATGCCCGCCGCCGAGTAGGCTGCGCCACGCCCATCCTGGGGACGGTCCACCGCGGTCCGTCCCCTTTTTTGTGAGGACCCATGAGCTCTTCGCCGAGTCTGCCCACCGCACTGTGTCCCCGGCCGCGCCACTGGCACCCGCTGGCGGGCCGCCCCGCCTGGAACTCCCGTCCGCAGGGCTTTCAGCCGCGCTGGGCCGATGCCTGCCTTCTTGACGCCGCCGCCCGTGACCGAGTGCAGGCTCATCTGGCGCGACGCGCCCTGCTGGGCGTGGGTCAGGGCTGGCCTCTGGTCCTGGGTGGGGAGGCCATGGCGGGACAGGCTCCCGAGGCCTGCACCCTGCGCCTGTGGCAGGGCGAGTGCCACGCACGAAGCACGGGCGAGGCGGGCCTGCATCGGGCGGTGGAGGTGTTGGCGGGCCTGTGGGAGGCCGGTGCCGGCCCCGCGATGGAGGTGGCGGACGGGCCCGTGCACGCCTGGCGCGGCGTGATGCTGGACTGCTCGCGCCACTTCTGGCCGGTGGCGGTGGTGGAGCGCGTGGTGGACGAACTGGCCCGCCTCGGCGGCAACCGCCTGCATCTGCACTTGACGGACGACCAGGGCTGGCGGCTGCCCCTGCCTGGACGACCGGAACTGGAAGAGCTCGCCGCCTGGCGCGTGGAGCGGGACGGCAGCCGTCACGGCGGCATGTACACGGCCCTTGAGCTGCGCGGTCTTGTGCGCACGGCGGCGGAACTGGGCGTGGAGATCCTGCCGGAGGTGGACCTGCCTGGCCACTGTGGCGCCTTGCTGGCGGCCATGCCCCAGCTCTCCTGCCATGGGCGGGCCGAAAGCCCTCCCAGGGCCTGGGGTTGCCACGAGGCCCTGCTCTGCCTGGGCCATGCGCGGCTGCCCGCCTTCCTGGACGAGCTGCTGGACGCCTTGACCGCCATCTTCCCCTTTCCCCACATCCACCTGGGGGGTGACGAGGTGGCCCACGGTGCCTGGCTGCGCTGCCCCCGTTGTCGACAGCGGTTGAGCGAGCTGGGCACCGAGGATCCAGCGCGCCTGGCCGGCGTCTGGCTGACGCTGGCGGAGCAGCGCTTGCGCGCCCACGGCCGCCGGGGCGCTTATTGGGACGAAGCCCTGGATCATCTGGAGGAGCCCGGCTCCCTCGTCTTCGCCTGGCGCGGAGAGGAGGCCCTGCGCCGCGCCCTGGCCGCCGGCCACGCCACCGTGGCCTGTCCCCTGCATCCATGCTACCTGGACTTCTATCCCGGTCTGGAGGAGGGCCAGCCGCGGGCCATCGGCGGCCACAACTCCTGGCAGGCCCTGCGCGCCTTTGATCCTGCGGACCTTGGCCGGACCGTGGGTGGTGGTCGACTCCTGGGCGGGCAGGGAAATCTCTGGACCGAATATGTGGAGGACGAGGACCTGCTCATGCAGCGCCTGCAGCCCCGTCTGGCGGCCTTGATGGAAGCGCTGTGGTGCGGCAGGGAAGCGGACGCCTCCGCGCCGGAGGCCTTCGCCAAACGCCTGCCCGACATCGTTCGTGCCCAGTGGACGCGGGGCTGGAGTGCGCGGGTGGACGCGCCCCGGCTGCTGGATCCCCCGCTGGCCCTGCCCGGTCAGCCCCTGGAGGTCAGGTTGGAAGTGTGGCCCACGGGCACCCTGCAATGTGCGGAGGATGGCGCCACCTGGCGGGAAGTGGATGCCCCGGTAGTGGAAGACGCAACTCCTGCCCACCCCGTGCTGCGCCTGGCGCCTGAGCAGGATTCCCGCCGCCTGCAGGTGCGCCAGCTCCTGCCCGGCGGCGCATGCAGCGCCCCGCTGCCGCTTCACTTGCGCCGGGAGGATCCGTGGCCCGCGCGGCGGGGTGGGGAGTCCGTCGCGCAATTCCAGGTGGAGGGCCGCTGGCTGCGGGCACCCGCTTCCGATTGGCGTCAAGTGGCCCATGACAGGCGCTTGCCTATGCTGCACCTGCCGGACTGGCGCTGGCCAACGGAGGCCTGGCGCGCCCTGCCCGCCCTGGATGCTGGACCCATCGCCCCGGAGTCGCCTTGGGCGAAGGAGCCTCCCACGCCCGCCCTGCCGGAGATCGTGCCCACGGGGTTGCGCCGGGGCCTTCAGCGGCTGGGCTGGCTGCATGTGCCGGCCACTGGCCGCTGGCGCTTCACCCTGCGCAGCGCCAGTCTCGCCCGCCTGTGGGTGGATGGGCGGCTTGTGCTGGATCAGGACGGCTTTCGTCCGGGGGGCGCGCTGGAGGCGCTGCTGCCCCTCGCCCAAGGGGCACACCAACTGCGCCTGGACTGGCTGGATCTGCGGGGCGGGGCCTGCGATGTGGAGTTTTCCGCGCAGGAGTGATCCTCACCTCGCAGCGGCTCCTCTCACTCCAGCTGCGCCGGATTGAGCCTGTCTCGCAAGTGAGCCTCGAGTGCGATCGTGTGCGCGGGAGCCTGGCTCTCTCGCGCACTCCACTCGCTCAGGCGGCCCGCCGGGCTCATGCTCTCCACCTGCAGCATGGGTTCCTCCGCTTCCAGCTCCACCCTGCCCTCCAGCAGAAAGGGGCCGGATCCGCGCAACAGCAGGGCGTGGCGCTCCCAGCTGGCGGGAAAGAGCACGGCTTCCCAGGTGCCGGTGGCGTCCTCCAGCGAGAGGAAGGCCATGCGCTCGTGGCGGGTGCGGGTGCGGATGGTCTTGCGCGCAAAGACCCAGCCGATCATGGCCACCTGGTGCCCCACGCAGTTCCACAAGTCCTGGGCACGCACACAGCGCCCGGGCAGCTCGCCGAAATCGAAGAGCTCCAGCGGGTGGCGGCTGATGCCGTAGCCCAGGGCCTGGCGTTCCCCCTGCCACAACTCGATCCAGCTCCAGCGGCCGGCGGCGTGGGCCGGAGCCTCTTCGGCGAAGAGGCCGGGCATGCCGCCCTCCACCGTCTGGCGGGACGCGCGCAGCTCCCACAGCAGGGCGGGGCGTCGCTCCCGGGGATCCCCGCGCCCGGCCAGGGCGTCCAGGGCACCGGCATGGGCCAGGGATTCCAGTTCTCCACGGGAGGCCAGGGAGCGGCGGCGGAAGTCCCCCAAACCGCTGAAGGGGCGATCGCTCCGCTCTTCCAGCAGACGCCGCCGGGTGGCCCGTTGCAGGCCCTTCACCTGCTGCAGGCCCACGCGCAGCCTTCCCTCGCCGCCGGTGTAGCGGTCCTGTCCGTGGACCACGCAGGGCCCCTGCACCATCAGGCCCAGGCGGCGGGCCTCCTGCACATAGGCGGCGCTGGAGAAAAAGCCCCCCTGGTTGCTGAGCACGGCCGCCATGAACTCGGCGGGGCGGTGGGCCTTGTACCAGGCCAGACGGTAGCTGAGCACGGCGAAGCTGGCGCTGTGGGCCTTGCAGAAGGCGTAACCGGCGAAGGAGGAGATCTGCCGCCACAGCTCGGCGGCAATGTCCCCGGGCACGCCACGGGCGGCGCAGCCCTGGTGGAAGCGCGCCTCGAAAGTGGCCAGGGCCACTTTGTCCGTGCCCTTGCCGCTCATGGCCCGACGCAGCAGGTCGGCCTCCGCCAGGCTCATGCCCGCCAGACCGGCCACCACATGCATCACATCCTCCTGGTAGACCATCACGCCGTAGGTGTCTTCCAGCAGATCGCGCAGCAAGGGGTGCAGGAAGTCCACGGGCCAGGGCTCCCCCGCCGGGGTGGCGGCCACGGCGCGGTGGTGACGGATGAAGGCCTGCATCATGCCCGACTCGCTCACGCCGGGGCGAATGATGCTGCTGGCGGCCACCAGATCCTCGAAGCAGCCGCAGCGCAGCTTGCGCAGCAGGGCCTGCATGCCCGGTGATTCGATGTAGAAGCAGCCCATGGTGCGCCCCTCCCGCACCAGCGCGGCGGTGGCGGGCTCCACCTCCAGTTCGTAGGGCGTGAGCGGAGGCGCCACCCGCCCGGCGGCAGCGTCCTGGCGCAGGAGGTCCGCGTGCACGCCCAGGCCGCGCTGGGCCAGGAGGTCGATCTTGAGCAGGCCCAGCTCCTCCACCGGGTGCATGTCCAGTTGGGTCACCGTCACCCCGCGTCCGGCCCGCTGCAGGGGCAGCCAGCGCGTGATGGGATCCGGCGTGATCAGGACGCCGCCCACATGGATGCCCAGGTGCCGGGGCAGGCCCACCAGCCGACGCACCCAGGGCAAGAGACCGGCCAGGGGCTCGGCGTCGGCCCGGAGTCCGTGGCGGCCGGTGTGGGCCAGTTCCTCCTCCCAGTCGTGCACGCCTCGTGGGAAGGTGCGCGTCAGTTCGTCCAGCTCCCGGCCCGCCAGGCCCTCCACCTTGGCCAGCTCCCGCAGGGCGCCCCGGGGCCCCAGGGTCACCGTGGTGCTCAGGAGGGCGGCATGGCGGGCGCCGAAGCGTGAGAGCACGAAGCGCAGCACCTCGTCCCGATCCGCCCAGCTGAAGTCCAGGTCGATGTCCGGCGGCGTGCTGCGCCAGGGGTTGAGGAAGCGCTCGAAGCTGAGGCGGTGGCGCAGGGGATCCACCTCCGTGAAGCCCAACAGGTAGGAGACGAGGGAATTGGCCGCACTGCCGCGGCCGATCATGGGCAGGCCGCGCTCCTTCACGAAGGATGTGATCTCATGCACCACCAGGAAGTAGCCAGCAAAGCCAAGGTGGCCAATCACTTCCAACTCCTGATGCAGGCGCTGGCGAGCCTGCTCCAGGCTGCTGGTGCCCACGCTGCCCGCCTGCCCCTGCGGCCCCCGTCGACGCCAGGGGCCGGGAGCCGGATAGAGGCGCGGCAAGGCCGCTTCGCACAAGGCACCCAGACGCTGCACATCGTCCTCCAGGCTGTTGGGCGGGCGGGGCAGGTGAAGGGTGCCGGTTTCCACGCCCAGAGGGCAGCGTTCCCACAGCTCTTCCAGGCGGCGACGGGCGGCGGGCAGGGTGGAGAAGGGGGCCAACAGCTCCTCGGGTGTGAGCAGGGCGCCCCTGGCGTTCCAGCGCCGCGTGGCCAGCACACGCTCCCGGCTGCAGTTTTCGTGCATGGCGCGGATACGCTGGTGCAGTTCCGCATCGCTGGCGTCCAGATAGTCCACCACGGCGTGAGGCACCACGGGCAGGCCCAGGCGGCGGGCTTCCTGCCACAGGGCATTGGCCTGGCGGCGGTCGGCGGCGGGATCCAGCGCCACGGAGACGGCCCCCTCCGGCAGGAAGAGGGGCCGCCCGGCGGGGCAGAAGTGGGCGAGGGCGGCGGCGGGCAGCACCAATTGGCAGTGGCGCAGGACGCGGCAGGCCTCCAGCAGCGCCAGACGCCAGTCCTCGGCGGGGGTGACCCCGGCGATGTCGGATGCGGAAGGCCTCTCTTCCTGGGTGCAGGAAGAGAGGACGGCGGAATCGGGTTCCCTCGCCTCATCGGCACCCTCGTCCGCCGCCCCCTCGTCGTCCTCGTCGCCATCCGCGGGCCCATGGAGGGGAATGTCCCGGGTACTCCAGCCTTGGGGCGGGCGCGTCTCCCAGCCTGGCCCAAGGTGATCGAGGCTTACCAACTGGCAGAGCTCGGCCAGCCCTTCCCGTCCCTCAGCCAGAATCAGGGCTCCCCCCAGCCGAGGCAGGCGCACGCCCAGCACCGGCAGGATGCCGCACCCCTCCGCGGCCAGTTCACGGGCGGCGCGGTGCAGGTCCACCATGCCGTAAAGTCCGCGGTCGTCGCACAGGCTGATGGCTTTCCAGCCTCGCGACTGGGCCGCCCGGGCCAACGAGGCGACGCTGTGGCAGCCGCGCCCGAAACTGAAGTGACTGTGCACCTCGAGCATTCTGCCTGAACTCCCCCGTGTCGGCAGCTTTTCTCCTGGTGAGCCCTGCCGGACTCATCGTCCCTCAGCACGGGCGCAAGGCCGTCCGCTGCGGGTGTGGCCTTACCAGGCTGGAACGAAGAGGCGGTAGATGCCCCGGGCGCCCAGGCGCGCCACCAAGAGGGTGCCTTCGGCCAGCAGCAGGGGTGTGCCCACCGCCAGGCGCGCGGCCAGCCGGGTGGCGGCGTGCCGGGTGGACTGGCGCTGGAGCGCATTGCCCGCGCCGTGGAAGAAGGGAAGTGTCAGACTGCCATCGCTGTGGGTGAAAGGCTTGTGCATGGGATCTCTCCTCGTTGTGTGTTGATCAAGCCGCCCGTGGACCCGGCTCGGGGCGGGCGGAGGCCAGGGCTCCCGGCCCCAGGGTGACACTGTGCGGCCCCCAGCGGCGGCGCAGCTGCAGCAGTGCCTGGTCCAGCAGGCGCTCCCGACTGTCGGCCTCCCGGGCCAGGGCTTGGGTGGTCGCGGGGGCCGGAGCGGGGGCTTCGAAGAGGGCCAGCTGACCGTGTTCCGCATCGGCCATGAGCCACAGATCCAGTTCCCGCACCCGCAGCCGACGGGCGTTCAGGCCTTCGTGCAGGAGCCGACGCCCGGTGCGGCGCAAGCTCTGGCGGCGGCTCTCGCCGGGATGGGGCCGCACGCGGGCCTGCCGCCGCTGGCGCAGCCCGTCGTTCCACAGCAGCTGGATTTCCAGCGCTGCCGGGGCCAGCCCCTCCTCCCGACTGCGCCCGTGCACCACTTCCAGCAGATCCAGCAAGGCCTGCTCCAGCACCTGCGCATTGGCGCTGTCGGAGGCCAGGCGGCAGTGGGCCTGCAGGCGGATGCCTTCCGCGCCGGTGGCAGCCGCACCGTCCAATTCACGCAGGAGGGCCGACAGCCGCAGGGCTGCCGCGCCGTGCAGACGCTGCAACTGGGCAGGCGCCAACAAGCGGGCCTCGCCCACCGTGCGCACGCCCACTTCCCCCAAAGAGCGCAGCAGGGATGTCGGCAGTTCCGGCAGGCCCGCCAAGGGGAAGGCATCCAGCAGGCGGCGTTCGGCTTCCCCGGCCACGGCGTGGAACTCCCCCGCCCGCGCCCGTCGGCACAAAAGCCGCGCCGCCAGGGGCGAAGAGCCAATGCCCACCGCGCCCAGCACGCCCTCATGGCGCAGTTCGGCCAGCAGATGCCGCACCAGATCCTCTTCATGGGGATAGAGCAGAGTGCTGCCGCGCAGGTTGAGCAGAAAAGCCGCGCCGCGTTCTTCCCGCAGGCCGGGCAGGATGGCGTTCAGCCGCTGACGCACCCGCTCCAGCAGGGCCTGGGCGCGCTCCGGCCGCCCCTCCACCACCAGCAGCTGTGGATGGCGCCGCAGCCACGCCGCCAGGCTTTCGCCGGCCCGGCCCAGTGGCCCCAGCGCGGGGGAGAGGCCCAGCACCTGGCTGCGCGCCTCCCGCCCGGTGGCCACCACGAAGGCCTGATCCCGCAGGGCGGGGTTCAGCCCCATTTCCACTTGAGCGAGGAGGTGGGGCAGGCGCAGAGCCAGATGGCGCGATGATGATGTGCTATCCATTTGTTCACAACATAGTGAACAGAGAGCGTGTGCGCAAGCCCCACCCATCGGGAGCCCCGCACTCGCACATCGTTCACATTCTCTTTTACGTACCCATGTTCGACTCAGCCCCTTTGAATGGCCGGCTGTCGCTGCGGATAGCGGGTGCGACCCCAGCTTGCAAGCTGGGGGGAAAGTGGAAGTGCTCTCGAGGTGCTCTCGAGGTGCTCGTGAGGTGCTCGCGAGGTGCTCGTGAGGTGCTCATGGAAGGTGCTCACAGATTATGTCAAGATTCCTGCAGGAGTGGCGGATCTTGAACAACCGGCGGAGCGTGGGAAAATCAGAATGGTGTGGTAACACTTTGAGAAACAACGGGATGGATGATGGTCGGGAGAACTCGATGGAAGTGGCACAAGATATGCCCTATGGCGGGAACCCTGAAGCCGAAACCCAACAGTCACCGTATGAACGCTGCGCGCTTAAGCGCGGGTGCGTGAAACGCGGGCGCGGAATCGCCACGGGCACAACCTTGCGACCCCCCTCGGCCGAGTGCCCTCGGCCGACGCAACTATCAAACGGAAGGAGACTCGGCATGAATCGTCGACTACTTGCTCTATGTGCAGGCTTGGCCCTTGGTCCCACGCTCATTGCGGCGGTGGTATCGGGAACCAGTGACAGCGGAATCCTGGATAGCGCAAACCCGATCATCGTGGGCCTGGACCTGCCCGCGACCTGTCAGATCAACGCCCTGTTGATGGCCACGTGGAATGTGACGGACAGCCATCCCGGTGACACCCATGTGGGTCTGTTCCGCCTTTCAGACAACAGCGAGTACAAAGCCTGGCAGGTTCCCAACACCCATGCGCCCCAAGTGGGCTGGACGCAGGATGAGCTGGGCTCCTTCCAGTATGCCTTCATTGCCTATGACGCCTATGGCAACTACAGCGGCCCCGCCTATGGGGATTACAGCCTGGTGGCTACGCCGCCGCCATGCGTGGAGGGTGTGGCCCTCAGTACCTACGCACTGGATTTCGGCACCGTGGTGCACCCGGCGCCGGTGAGCCAGAGCTTCACCCTTACCAACACCTCCGAAGGCAGCTGCCCGGGCACCGTGTCGGGCACCATCAGCGAAGCATGCGGCGCCTTCAGTGTCAGCCCCGCCAGCTACAACCTGGCCCAGGGGGAGAGCGTCACGGTCACCGTGACTTTTGCGGGTAACCACAGCGGTCAAAGCGTCTGCGAAGTGCTTACAAGCCATGGCAGCGTAGTGTGCAGCGTGAACGATGTGGTGGATGCGGCGGACATGGCGGCATCCTTCAGCCTGAGCGCCGCCCATCCCAATCCCTTCAACCCCACAACCACCCTGCGCTATGCTCTGCCGGAGACGGGCATGGCCAGCCTGAAGGTCTACGACCTGCAGGGTGGCCTGAAGGTCACGCTGGTAAATGGGCTGCAGAGCGCCGGTCAGCACGAAGTGCTGGTGGAGGGCGGCCTGTGGTCCAGTGGCGTGTATGTGGCGGTGCTGGAAGCGGCGGGACGGCAGTCCGCACAGAAGCTCATCCTGAGCAAGTAAGGAGCCCAACATGAAGAAGACTCTCATCACCATCCTATTGGGCGCCGTGCTGGCATGCAGTGCCCTGGCTGCCACCGTAAGCGGCGTGAACTTCGCCCAGCGCACCGACGGCAGCCGCTTGGTTGACATCAGCTACAGCATTGACACGGCGGGCACCGTGACAGTGGAGCGCAGCCTGGACAATGGCGCCACCTGGACGGCGGTGCCCAGTTCGCAACTGACGGGAGATTTCGGTGCGGTAACGCCAGGAAACCGCAGCATGGTGTACGGCCTGCCCGCGGGCGTGGACGCAAACCTGGCCATGTTCCGTGTGAACTTGGAATACAGCAGCGCCCCGGCCGGCATGGCCGTGATCAACGCCGGCACCTTCAACATGGGCCAAGCAGACGTTGCCACGCCCGAGCACCTCGTCACCCTGACGCGCAACTTCTATCTGGGCCAGAATGAAGTCACCAATGCGGAATTCCTGGAGGCGCTGAACTGGGCCAAGGCGCAGGGCTTGGTGTCCGTGGTGGGAGACTATGTGCAGCAGTACGGCGTGAACCTGCTGCGGATCGGCAGCGACTACGACCGCTACGAGATCCGCTACAACGCCGGCACGCAGCAGTTCTATTTACAAGCCGGGACCTGGGATGCCGGCAGTTATGGTCCGGGGGAAGCCTACCCGGGCGGCTCCTACGACCCGGCCAACCATCCCGTCAAGTATGTGTCCTGGTACGGGGCGGCCTGCTATTGCGACTGGCGCAGCCAGATGGAGAACCTGCCCCGCTATTACGAAGGCCAATGGGGGCAGATTCCCAGCCCGCGTGATCCTTACACGGCCGCGGGGTACCGCCTGCCCACGGAAGCGGAATGGGAGTTCGCCGCCCAGTACGATGGTGAGCGGACCTATCCCTGGGGCCCTGCCGCGCCCACCTGCACGCTGGCCAACTACCGACCGAGCGGCTATTGCGTGGGCTGGAGCAGCCCAGTGGGCGAGCACCCGGCGGGCGCCAGCTCTCTGGGTTTGCAGGACATGGCGGGCAACGTGTGGGAGTGGTGCAACGACTGGTACGATAGCTACAGCGCGGGGGCGGTGTCGGATCCCCCTGGGCCGAACAGCGGCTCCGCCCGGGTCAGGCGGGGCGGCGGCTGGGACTACGGCTCGACCTACCTGCCATGCGCCGATCGCCTCGACGACCTCCCGTCGTTCACCTACTACCACCTGGGCTTCCGTCTC
>Ga0172367_10004200_pt1 | contig 18097 bp, 26 predicted proteins | sample Lak10m_FD_114542 | JGI IMG/M metagenome (GOLD analysis project Ga0172367, IMG submission 114542) | Freshwater microbial communities from Kabuno Bay, South-Kivu, Congo - kab_022012_10m | ecosystem: Environmental > Aquatic > Freshwater > Lake | place: Democratic Republic of the Congo: South-Kivu...
GAAAACTCCTGGCAAATCAATTAACCGCTACATGGACTATGCGTATAGTTGGATTGGTTGGGGGCATCATGGTGCTCGCACTTCGTATGCTCATGATTATGCTTCCAAACTGATCACGGTAGAGGTTTGATACAATAGAATAAATATGGGGGGTATGACCCCCCTCTTTTTATAATGGGTAATATAGATGTTCGGACAACATTGCCTTTTTAATCTTCAAGGTGCAAACAAAGAGAGACTGGATGACCTTGAGTATCTTACACAATTATTGAAAGACGCCGCTTACGAAACTGGCGCAACTGTGGTAGACTATTGCAGTAAGAAGTTTGAACCGCAAGGAGTTACTATCGTAGTTCTATTATCAGAGTCTCATATTTCTATTCATACCTGGCCTGAAAAAGGTGCAGCACTTGTGGACATCTTTACTTGTGGTGAAGATGTTGATCCTTTCTGGGCCGTTCCAGTAATTAGATCTGGATTATCACCCGAAAGATTTACAGTTGAAATGATTAATCGATGAAGTGTCAAGTTACCCTATACAAGGCTGGGACAGTCTTCAAGGAAGAGGTGATTGCAGTAGACTATAAAGATGCGAAACAAGTCGCCCTTGCAAGAAACCCAGGTTCAAAAGTGATTAGTGTTACGGCGGTATTTAAATGACTGAACTGAAAGACTGGTTGAACTCAATTAATCTGAACAAGACAGATCTTATCGAAGAGGATTCAAGTCTTGAGAAAGAGTATCCGCCCTTTGTTATCAACAAGTGTATGTCAGGTCATCTAGACACAGTGTTGTATGCTAATGAGATGAATATCACACACTTCTTAGATAAGAAACTGCAATATGACTTTTATCTAAATAGTGTGAGGAAGAGGAAGAGATTTTCTCCCTGGCTCCGAAAGGATAAAGTCAACGATCTTGATGTAGTTAAATCTTACTATGGTTATAGTAATGAAAAGGCACTTCAAGCCCTGCGTATTTTATCTCCCGAACAAATTTCATTCATTAGATCAAAACTTGAGACTGGAGGAAAAAAATGAGTATCGCGGAACCTGAGGTTCGTTGGTCTCCTGATAAAATGGTAGAAGTGACTTTGAGAGAACCCGATGATTTTCTCAAGGTACGTGAGACATTGACCCGCATCGGAGTTGCATCTCGAAAGGAGAAAAAACTCTACCAATCTTGCCACATTTTGCACAAACAAGGCAAATATTTTATCGTCCATTTCAAAGAACTTTTTGCTCTTGACGGTAAGAAAGCCAATCTAACTGTCAATGATGTTCAACGTCGCAATCGTATCACTCAATTACTTTGTGATTGGGGTTTGATTGATGTTGTCAAAGAGGAGAGTGTTGCAGAAATCGCACCTCTCAATCAGATCAAGGTTCTCTCTTACAAAGAGAAGAATGAATGGGCCTTGGAAACAAAATATAACATTGGTAAAAAGAAAAAAGTAGAAGAATCCGAATAAAAAATACGGGGTTCAACACCCCGTTTTTTATGCGATGTGTTATAATTATTATTGAACGCCTTCGGGGTTCACAAAACACAAACTCGCTTTCAAAGGAGCTACCATAATGACTAACCTTACAAGGTATACTGCTGCTGATCTGCCTAGTTTGATGGAGAAGATTACCCGCAACTCCATCGGAATGGATGAATATTTCGATCGTCTTTTCCACCTTCATGAAACAACGACAAACTACCCACCTTATAATCTTATTCAGGTAAATAATGTTGAGTCGCATTTAGAAATTGCACTCGCAGGGTTTAAGAAGGAGGAGGTCAATGTGTTCACCGAGTATGGAAAACTTTTTGTCGAGGGACAAAAATCAGATACCGAAACGGATCGGACGTTTGTCCACAAGGGAGTGGCTAGCCGAAGTTTTAAACGAGCGTGGACTCTATCCGACGACACCGAAGTTAGGGAGGTCACATTTGAGGACGGACTTCTACGGATCGTACTTGGGAAAATAGTTCCAGAACACCACGCTCGTAAAGATTACCTCTAAATAACTTTGCCTGCGTGCCATGCATTGGGGTTGCCTTAATTGGTAACCCCCTTTATAATTTGGAGAAAAAGATGTCTGTAAAACTTTTAGTTCTAAAATCTTCGGAAGAGGTCGTCGCTGACGTAAAAGAACTTGTATTTGAAAAAGATGGTAGAGAACAAGTCATTGGTTTTCTACTCAAGGATCCAAAAACTTTGAGTCTATCAAGAGTGATGACTCTTACAGAGGAGGAAGATCCTAATCGAGTCAATGTTAATTTTGTCAAGTGGCAACCATTTTCAGATGATACTGAATTTCAAATTCCATCTGATTGGGTTGTGACAATCTGTGAGCCACTTGATAGAATTAAAAAATCATATGAGGAACAAGTCAATGCAAAAGAACGTACAGTGTCTACTCTTGAAGAATGATAAAGTTATCATCGCTGAGGTAGTTGAAGTTACATCTGATATTGGTCAACCAGATTGTAAGTTAGTTAAACCATTTGAAATTGTTCAGGGTGATGATAACAAAGACCGATTTGTTCCGTGGTTGTCATTTACGGAACAGGATGTTATACTAATCAGATCGGATGATGTCTTTACTTTTGTGGAGCCTGCCGAAAAACTTCTTGATTGGTATTTGAAGAACACCTGATGCGATTTTATACGAACGTACAAATGGTTGGGGATCAGATCCTGGTCCGTGGTTATGAAAATGGTAAACGGTATATGAGTCGTGAGGTGTTTCATCCTACGATGTATGTGCCTTCAAAGAAGAAAACGAAATATAAAACTCTATCTGGTGAACTAGTAGAACCAATCAAGCCTGGAACCATCCGCGAAACCCGTGACTTCATTCAAAAGTACGAAGGTGTGGATGGTTTTAAGATTTATGGCTTTGAACGTTTCATCTATCAATACATTTCCGATACCTACCCACAGGAACAGATTGACTTTGATATAGCCAATATTAATCTTGTAACGATTGACATCGAAACCAAAGCTGAGTACGGGTTTCCTGATGTTGAAAGTTGTTCAGAAGAACTGTTACTCATTACGATTCAAGACTATAATACGAAAAAAATTATCACTTGGGGTGTGGGGCCATTCGATAACAAACAGGACAACGTTGAGTATATTCAGTGCCCGACTGAATATGCACTGTTGAGTACGTTCATCCAGTGGTGGATTGAAAACACACCTGACGTTGTGACTGGATGGAACTGTGAGTTCTTTGACCTACCATATCTTGCTGGTCGATTGAATCGTGTCCTAGGGGAAAAGTTGATGCGACGTTTGTCACCCTGGGGCCTGGTGACACAACAGGAGATGTATGTGCAGGGTCGTAAAAACTTCTGCGTTGATGTTGGTGGTGTGTCTATTCTGGACTATATGCGATTGTATCGTTGGTCACCTGCAACTCCCAACCAAGAAAGTTTTCGACTAGATTACATCGCGCAACAGGAACTCAATTCACAAAAACTAGATCATAGTGAGTTCGAAACATTTAAAGACTTTTATACAAAGGGATGGCAGAAGTTTGTTCAGTACAACATTATTGACGTAGAACTGGTTGATAGACTTGAGGATAAACTTAAGTTGATTGAACTTGCACTCACGATGGCCTATGATGCAAAAGTCAATTATCAAGATATATTTTTCCAAGTGAGACTTTGGGACTCGATTATCTATAATTACTTACGAAGAAAAGATATTGTAATCCCTCCTAAGGAAGGTAAAAAGAAGGATGAAAAGTATGCAGGAGCCTATGTTAAGGAACCGATTCCTGGGCGTTATGATTGGGTGGTTAGTTTTGACCTTAACAGCCTTTACCCTCATCTCATTATGCAATACAACATCTCGCCAGAGACCATTCTTGAAGAGAGACATCCCACTGCAACTGTTGAAAGGATCTTGAATAACGAAATCAGTTTTGAACTGTTCAAGGACTATGCAGTCTGTCCTAATGGTGCAATGTTCAAGAAGGATCGACAGGGTTTCCTTCCTGAACTAATGCAGAAGTATTATGATGAACGGGTTATCTTCAAAAAGAAGATGATCGAAGCTAAGATACAATATGAAAAGAAACCATCGATTGTTCTTCAGAAAGAGATTGCTAGGTGTAACAACATCCAGATGGCCAAAAAGATCTCTCTTAACTCCGCCTATGGTGCTATCGGAAATAATTTCTTTAGATATTACAAACTAGAAAACGCCGAAGCGATCACTCTCTCTGGTCAGGTCTCAATCCGTTGGATTGAACATAAGATGAACCAGTATCTAAATAAACTGTTAAAGACACAAGACATCGATTATGTTATTGCGTCTGATACCGATTCTATCTATCTACATCTTGGTCCACTTGTTGATCTTGTATTTCCTAAGGGAGTATCTGATAAAGGGAAGGTCGTTGATTTTCTCAACAAAGCTTGTCAGGACCAGATTGAACCTTTCATTGAGAAGAGTTATCAAGAACTTGCCGAGTATGTGAACGCATACGATCAAAAGATGTCTATGAAACGTGAGAACATCGCGGATCGTGGCATCTGGACCGCAAAGAAGAGATATATTCTTAATGTGTGGGATAGTGAGGGTGTTCGATATTCCGAACCCAAACTTAAGATTATGGGTATTGAAGCGGTCAAATCATCAACCCCAGCACTCTGTCGCAAGGCCATCAAAGATGCACTCAAAGTGATGATGTCTGGGACTGAGGATGATATGATAAAGTTCATTGATCAGTTTAGAAAGAAGTTTAAGAAACTTCCACCCGAACAAATATCATTCCCACGTTCCGTGAGTGATGTTACCAAGTACAAGAGTAATCAAGCCATCTATGAAAAGAAAACACCAATACACGTTCGTGGTGCATTGTTGTTCAACTTTCACATCAATCGACTCAATCTAGATGGTAAGTATTCATTCATTAAGAATGGTGAGAAGATCAAATTTTGTTATTTACGCACTCCGAATCCCATTCACGAGAACGTGATTTCATTTATTCAAGATTTCCCTAGAGAAATTGGTATCGAAAAATATGTTGATTATGATTTACAATTTGAGAAATCATTTCTTGACCCTCTTAAAATTATTCTTGATGTGATAGGATGGGGTGTAGAGAAAACTGTCAACCTAGAATCCTTCTTCCTATGACTTACTGCCACGACCCCGAATCCAAGAGAGATAAATGGAATCGTGGGCTAGATCTTTTCATTGAAAGTGTACACAAGCCTGACCACGAATTGCGTCAAGCCGCACACGAACAAAAATGTTATCACGAGCTGATGGATGTGCGTGATAATGTGTTAGAATACCTGAAAACATTGCGATGGAATTGATGAATCCTGAATTGAGTTTTTTAAAAGATATTGTAAAGGAGATCGGTGGTGAGTATACACAACTAGCCTCTGATATAGACGAGACAGAATCTTATGTTGATACGGGCTCATACATTTTTAATGCACTGGTCTCAGGTAGTGTATTTGGTGGTGTATCTGGTAATAAAATTACTGCTATTGCTGGAGAGTCTTCTACTGGAAAGACTTTTTTCTCTCTCGCCGTGGTTAAGAACTTTCTTAATGTTAATCCCGATGGTTACTGTCTCTACTTTGACACTGAGGCTGCTATCACTAAAACACTGATCGAGTCACGAGGCATTGACACTTCACGTTTGATTGTTGTAAACGTTGTTACCATTGAAGAGTTTCGTACCAAGGCACTTAAAGCCGTAGATATATACCTTAAGAAACCATTAGATGAACGCAAACCTTGTATGTTTGTGTTAGACTCTCTTGGTATGCTTTCAACCGACAAAGAGATTACGGATGCATTGAACGATAAACAAGTTCGTGATATGACTAAATCACAACTGGTCAAAGGTGCATTCCGTATGCTTACACTTAAGTTGGGACAAGCTAACATTCCAATGATCGTTACCAACCATACCTACGATGTTATCGGAGCTTACGTACCAACTAAGGAAATGGGTGGAGGCAGCGGACTCAAGTACGCAGCGTCTACGATCATATATCTCAGCAAAAAGAAAGAAAAGGATGGAACAGAAGTGGTCGGCAATCTTATCAAAGCTAAGACTGCTAAGTCGCGTCTGAGTAAGGAGAACAAAGACGTAGAGGTTCGTTTGTTCTATGATGAACGGGGCCTGGATCGTTACTATGGTCTTCTGGAACTTGGTGAACGGTATGGTATGTGGAAGAATGTGGCTGGGCGGTACGAATTTGATGGAAAGAAAATTTATGCCAAACAGATTCTTGCAGAACCAGAGAAGTATTTCACACCTGAAGTGATGGAGTTGCTTGATGAAGCTGCGAAGAACGAATTCTCATACGGTTAAAGTTTACGATAACATCTTAACTCCTAGTGTGTGTGATTCTTTAATCGCACTCTTCACGGAAAGATCTGAAGGTCACGATAAAATCGTTAATAGTGGTAAACCTAACTTTACTCAATGGAACGTCAACACTCACGCAGCTGAGATGGTGCCATATCTAATTGAGAAAGTTAAAGTTTGTGTTGAGATGTATCAGACAAACTTGCTTGGTCTTGCCAAGTATATGCCTCCAGTAAAAACAATGGAACAGTTCAGACTCAAAAAGTATGAACCTGGAGGCGAAGATCGTTTCGATGAACACATCGACGTTGCGGACTATAATAGTGCGCGCCGTTATTTGGCTTTTTTGTTTTATTTGAACGATGTTGATGAAGGTGGGGAGACAACTTTCTCTTTTCACGATATAATTATCAAACCAAAAATTGGTTCGGTAGTAGTGTTCCCTCCGACTTGGGAATATCCACACTCAGGTAAACCACCTGTCAGTGGTAATAAGTATATTATGAGCACGTATCTCCACTATGGATAGAGTTGAAAATACAATCCTTCGTAATCTGATTCACGATGAGGACTATCTACGTAAGGTGGTGCCCTTCATTCAACCAGATTATTTTGAAGACCACAAAGATCGTGTGATTTATGAAGAAATCGCACAGTTTGTTGTTAAATATGACAAGCCATCATCGCAAGAAATTCTCAAAATTGAAATAGAGAGTCGATCTGATGTAACCGATACCGAACTCAAAGAGATAACCGAACTGATAACATCTCTGTCAGATCAACCAACCACCAAAGATTGGCTTCTTGATACAACTGAGAAGTGGTGTCGAGACCGTGCAATTTATCTTGCACTGATGAAGTCTATCAAGATTGCAGATGGTCAGGATGATAAGAAAGGAAGGGACTCAATCCCTAGTATTCTGAGCGACGCACTCGCTGTATCATTCGATAATCACATCGGTCACGACTACCTTGAGGATTATGAACAACGTTACGAGGTATATCATCGGAAAGAAGAAAAAATCCCTTTCGACCTTGAGCACTTTAACAAAATCACAAAAGGTGGTCTCCCTAATAAGACTCTCAATATCGCTTTGGCTGGTACGGGTGTCGGTAAATCTTTATTCATGTGCCACGTGGCTAGTTCCGTCTTACTGCAAGGGAAAAACGTTCTCTATATTACTCTTGAAATGGCAGAAGAAAGAATTGCAGAGAGAATTGATGCAAACCTTCTCAACGTCAATATTCAAGAAATCTCAGAATTGCCCAAAGTAATGTTTGAAAACAAGATAAACAGCATTGCTAAGAAAACACAGGGACAATTGATCATCAAAGAATACCCTACCGCATCTGCACATAGTGGACATTTCAAGGCTCTTCTCAATGAGCTTGCACTTAAGAAGTCATTTAGACCTGATATTATCTTTATTGATTATCTCAATATTTGTGCTTCCAGTCGGTATTCAAAATTGGGCAACGTCAATTCTTATACGCACATTAAGGCCATCGCAGAAGAACTTAGGGGTCTCGCAGTCGAATTCAACGTCCCAATTGTGTCTGCCACTCAAACTACTAGGTCAGGTTATGGCAGTTCTGATGTTGAACTTACTGATACTTCTGAATCCTTTGGCCTTCCTGCTACTGCCGATCTTATGTTTGCTCTTATTAGTACAGAGGAGTTGGAAGAACTGGGACAAATTATGGTGAAACAATTGAAGAATAGATATAATGACCCTACGATTAACAAGAGATTCATCATTGGTATCGATCGTGCTAAGATGAGATTGTACGATTGTGAACAGACCGCACAACACGACATCCTTGACAAAGGACAAGATTCAGATTATGATGAGCCCGAAAGTAAATTCAAGAACAGGTTTGCGGAGTTAAAGTTTTGATTATGAAACGACACGTTGATTTTAATAAGTACCAAGAGTTTGTCGATGCCGTTACTTCAAAAGAAAGTCGCAGTTATGATGTATTTAGCCAACGTCTCTCAACTCTCAACGATCAAGGATTTCCTACCCAGCGATTGCTTACTGCTGCTGTAGGTATGACTGCAGAGGCTGGTGAGTTTACTGAAGTGGTTAAGAAAATTGTCTTCCAAGGGAAACCCGTGAATGAAGATAATCTTTTTCATCTGAAACGTGAACTGGGTGATGTGATGTGGTACGTGATGCAGGCCTGTGTTGGACTTGGTGTGTCACTTGAAGAAGTGGTTGAAATGAATGTCGAAAAACTGATGGCCCGTTATCCTGAGGGTGCATTTGATGTGTACTTCTCAGAGAACCGTAAAGAAGGAGATGTTTAATGTACGGGATTACATACCTTGCCCCATTCATTGCACAACTTTGTTTTGCAAACTTCATTGAGAAACAAGGTGAGTTATGTAATTTTAGACAAACACCTGATGTTGTGGTAAAATATGACAAACCTAAACCAGAAGATGGTTGTGTTCAAGACGGCATCTTCTACCCCCGTTGCAAAGATTTAGAAAATCCCGAAATATGGCACTATCACAATCTGTTCAAGAATCCCTAAAAGAAGCTGAGGCCTCATTACGTAATGCACTTGCATATGCAGCACGTCAAGAACGACCAATGGTTTGTAGTGTGATTGCAGATCTCATAGCACGTATTGAAAGTCTGCAAGCCACAGATTCTATTCTTGATAAACTTGAAAATCGCAAACCTGGTGACAAAGGTTTCTTTGGAAACATCTTCGATAAAGACTAATTATGAAAAAAGTAAATCTTAAACTTGAGGTTCCTATCGCCCTTGAAGTTCTTGCTGCTCTTGATCACGCAACTGCGGGATACAGTGAAGAGTTTGCACCATCTAGAGTTGTTGATCTCAGACAAGTAATGAATCAAATTGATATTCAACTTGATATGATTACTGCGGATACTTTTATATCAAAGAATAAATAAGAGGGCTGGTCCCTCTTTTTTTGATGGCAAATTTATCTGGAAAGACAACTGCGGGAGAACAAAACTGGAAAGTTTATGTTGTCGATCGCACTGATAGAGCATCTATTGATTATCTTGTTGAATCACCAGGTATGGTGTTCTCCAAGACCTCACCGTCAAAACAAAGTGATGCAATCGGAATCGCACAGGTTGGTGACAAAGTAAAAATAACTAGCACATCAATCTACAGTGTTTTTGTTACTAAAGGTCCGTTGGGTAAGACAAGAACTGAAAAGTGCGCTCAGGTAAGATTCAAAAACAAAACTGGATTTTTAAAACTTACATCAATCAGAAAACCAACTAGTGCAGGTGATGCAGCAGAAAAAAGAACTCTCTTATTAACACAAACACTCTTAGAGGAATTAAAGGATGTCGCTGGTGTTGGAAGAGGTGGAAAATCATCTTTCAATATTACGGTCCCTGGTCTAGGTCCAATCAACGGCATCTCAGGCATTAGAAAGGTAACAACACGACCTCTAGGTAGAGAGGCGAAAGCTGATTTTGCTTTGACTGATAAAAGAGGGAAAGAGATTCTCTATATCTCTCACAAACAAGGTGCAACTGCAGCCGCATTTCAACAATACGGTGGTGTTTCAGAACAGTCAGGCACACCGGCGAATCCTGGTTTGATAATGGATGACGCTGAGGTACAACAGTTTTTTAATGATCTTTATACACTGTATGAAGATGACAAGATGAAACTAAATCAATATTCAAATAATCCTTTTATTGCAGGTAGACTTTCGAAAAGAGTCTTTCGATATCTTGGAGATCCTACTTTAATCAGTAGATCGATTTATGGCCCTGATTACGGTAGACCATTTGGACCAGACAATGTGCATTTACTAGGACAGGGAGAGTTTATTTTCACACCGATTGTGAGTCCAGATGGTGATATCACTTTTCAACTTACATTCTCTGGACCAATGGAGATCAATGGTGTCACAACACCTTTCACCGAAAGAAATAATCCCTATCGTGCGATCATTGTTGCCAGATATACTAGTGGTCGAAGAGTTGTTGTGAAGAGTGGAAGCACTCAAAAAATTATTGAAAATGTTCGATGTGTAATCGCACCCTCTGCGCTCGCTGGGGCCGGTGTAAATATTGACACACTCCTCTGACCATACGACTGATTCTCTGGTACTATAAGGATATGGCCAAGAACACACACCTTGAACACCTTGAAGATGACATCCTTAACCAGGGTAGTCAAGGTGGTTTCAACGCGATAAATTTTCTTCGTGAGTTGGGTGATATGCTCACTCAACCTCAATCCAATATAAGAATCACAACAAAATGGGATGGTGCACCCGCGATCATCTGTGGTCGTGATCCTCAGTCCCAGAAGTTTTTTGTGGGTACAAAGTCTGTATTTGCAAAGACCGCACCCAAAGTTATCTACTCTGAGGCTGATGTAGATAAAATCTATGACGGTCAGTTGGCTCAGAAACTTAAAGATGCTTATAAGTATCTGTCACAACTTCCCATCCAAGGTGTGCTTCAAGGTGATTTACTGTTCACCAATGACAAAGACTCCAAGACAATCGATGGTGTCCAGTCCATCACATTCCAACCCAATACAATCGTTTACGCTGTCCCGTCAAACTCCGATATTGGTCGTAAGGTCGCAAGAGCCAAACTAGGTATTGTATTCCACACCACTTACACTGGACCGACACTTGCGGATATGAGTGCAACGTTTGGTGTCAATGTTTCTACGTTGCAGGGTAACCCCGATGTGATGGTGTTTAGTTCTGAATTCAACGATGTCACGGGTGCTGCTAGACTGACTCCCCAGGACAAACTACAGTATGATCTTCTTGTCAATCGTGCAGAGGGATCACTCAAACAAGCCAGCACCTTTCTGAATCTTCTCACTCAGTTTGGTGAGAGTCGATTTATGATGAACGTGATGTTCAAACAATTTTTCAACTCATACATCCGTGAGGGTAAATCGATTACCAATGCAAAGGCCGTCGTTCAAGACTTCAAGGGGTTCTACTCTGGTCTGATGAATAAAGAAATCGCATCTAAAAAGACTAAAACTTCACAAGATAAATATTTACAAATGAGAACAAATGGACTGAAGTTCATTCAAATGAATGAGAGGTCTATTTACTTCACGGTTGCATCGTATATGAATCTGATTGAAGCCAAGAATTACATCATTCGCCGGCTAGAAAAGGTTCAAAGTTTGGGGACCTTTCTACGCACTGAAAATGGCTACAGGGTAACCGCACCTGAGGGTTTCGTCGCCATTCGTTCTGGCAATGCTCTTAAACTTGTTGATCGTTTAGAGTTCAGTCGCGCAAACTTTACCGCTGATAAAAACTGGTCGAACGGGACAAAATGAATTACCTGTATAAAATAACCAACACTATCAAGGAAAGTTTCAAGAAAATGTTTCTCCACATTCTCTTTATATGAGACAATATAGGAAGAGGGATAAGGGATGAGATTCTTTAACAGGGTTAGATACATTCTTGAGGCTGCAACCCAAGCATCCGATCAAGCAAAACGGATGGGGTTGAAGAGTGATGGTCATGGAGATTATTATGACAACACTGGTAAACTTGTTGCTAAAACTATCGGTGGTCAACTGAAATTTTTCGGTGGCAAATCTGCAGGTAAACCAATGGACCCTGCCGATCTTGCACCAGAACCAGTAGAAAAACCCAAACAAAAAACTCAACAACAAACATCTCAACCTGAACAGGGAGAAAAGGAAGACTCTGGGCCCCTCACGATCGGTTTTGGACGCTTCAACCCTCCAACGATTGGTCACGAAAAACTATTGAATACGATCAGTCAGACTGCAGGCAAGGGTGGGATGTATCGCGTCTACCCCTCCAGATCACAGGATCCTGCTAAGAATCCTCTTGATCCAAGAGAGAAAGTTCAATATATGCGTAAGATGTTTCCACAACACGCAAATGCAATCGTTGATGATGAGGGAACAAAAACTATCTTTGATGTATTAAAGGCCGCTGATGCAAAAGGACATTCCTCTGTCAATATTGTGGTTGGATCTGATAGAGTCAAAGAGTTTGAGAACCTCGCAAACAAATACAACGGTCAACTGTATAATTTTAAGAATATTAACGTTGTATCAGCCGGGGAACGTGATGCCGATGCCCAAGGCGTTGAGGGTATGTCTGCCTCTAAACTCAGAAAAGCTGCAATAGATGGTGATTATGATACCTTTAGAAGCGGTATCTCAAAAAATTTAGATGATGAAACAACAAAACAACTCTATGATACTCTTCGCAAAAACATGAGAGTGAAAACCACTGAGGAGTGGCGTATTGCACCTAAGTTGTTTCCATCAGCTCTTCGCGAAAATTATATTAGTCAAAAACTTTTTCAAGTGGGTCAGTGGGTTGAAAATATGAATCACGGTTTGATTGGTGAAATCACAAGGCGTGGTGCAAATTATGTCATTGCGGTCACAGAAGATAACATTATGTTCAAGTCTTGGCTAAAAGATGTCAATGAAGTGTATGAGATCGGTACTGACGATTATCGTGATCACGCCATTAGTATGACACCTGGACAGAAATACCCCTTTATAAATAAAGTTAGGAAACTTTTGAGAACAACCAGGTAAAATGAAGGACTCCAAACAAGTTCGATCTGAACACCAGTCATTCGTGGAATCGTATCACGATATCAGTAAGAAGTCCACTGTCGAAGCTGATGCGAATAAAGAAAAGACTGCGATGAAGAAACCCAAGGGTAAGGAATGTGAGTGCGACGAAAAGATGGAGTCCGTCATCGTAAGAAAGACGAATGCTTTTACAGAGCAGGCTGAAAAATTCCAAATGTCTGTCAAACAGTTTGCGAGATTTGTGGAAGCAAATCAACATCTGTTTGATATTCCTACAAGACAGAAAGCACAACTTGCTAATAAGTTTCAAGGGTTTAGAGAGAGCTCTGATTGGGATCAATACTTTGGTGATCTTCAAGAATTGACCACTAAGGAAACCAAAGCCGGCACTAAGTATAAAGTACGTGTAAAGGAAAAAGAAACAGGTTCATCCTATACACGTTTTGCCACACGTGAGAAGATTGCACAACTGCGTTCTGATCCAAAGATCGCCTCAGTTGAGATGAGTGATCAAGGAGAGGCTCCTGAAGAGAAGGGAGAGAGAATCGCCAAGGAAAGAGGTGGCGGTATGAAAAAGAAAAAGAAGAGACTTGATCCAGTCGGCAGAGAAGATTCAGATGTTGATAATGATGGTGATACAGATTCATCTGATAAGTATCTGATGAAACGCCGCGCCGCAATCGGTGCTGCAATCAAGAAGAGAAATGTAAGAACTGAGGGTTTCTCCGATTGGAGAAATGATCTTAGAGAAGTGATGGGTAATGAGACGCCAAAAAAGACTAAAGCCACAGAGAATGGCGCTGTGGCTCAACCTGGTGTCAATAACAAAATAGTCGTCAATCCACCAATGGGTGAAGAGGTCAGATTGATTTCTGCCGAACAAGTTGAAACTCAAACACAGTTTAAACCCCATCCTTCAAGTGGTAGCACAGGTGTCACTAGACCACCTGCAGCACCTCCTCTTCCACCAGCATCTGGATCAAAACCAAAACCCAAACCTAAACCCAAACCTAAAAGTGCACAGGAGTCGGTTGAATCAAAGGATCAAAATCTTGATGAGATAGCTCCTGCTATCGCTGCTGGTGCCGCACTGGGTATTGGTGCTGGTGGTGCTGCGATTATCAACAAGTTAATGCAACAAAAGAAAGCTGGAGAACAGGGAAAACCTCAACCAGGTATCGTTGGTAATATGCAGAAGCGTAATCAGATGTTGCAACAATTACAAAATCAATCTTATCAACCAGAAGGCGAAGTTCTTGATGAAAAGAAACTCACTAAGCCTGAGATGAAGAAAAAAGAGGAGATCGTGAAGTCAATGAAGAAGGACAAAAAGGGATTTGAATCAAGATACCCTGGTCGTGGTAAAGAAGTAATGTATGCCACCGCTACTAAATTAGCCAAGAAAAAGGCCTGATCATATATAAGGCGTAGCTGCACTAAGGTTATGCCTGCTTTACTGTTGGTGATTCAACCAATTCTAATAAGAATTGTGACTCACCCTGCCGTCAAGAAACTCATTATTGAACTTCTTGAAAAGTTGGTCAAAACTACAGATAACAGTATCGATGACGCCGTTTTGGCAACCGTGAAAGAACTGTTGTTCAAGTCACAGATTGAAGTATGATATAAGGAGGGTTTAACCCTCCTTTATTATAAATAAATTTAGGAAATAATTGCAGGAACAAACCATGGCTCTTTGGGGCAATAACGATAATAGAACGGTTGCAAGCTCTGGCATTGTTACCGTAAGTGGTACAACTGTTACTGGAACTGCTACTACGTTCACAAATTATACTGTTGGTGATGTTATCACTGTTGGCCTGGGTGCTTCTCAAGGTTATGCAGTTATTGCTAGTATTGCAAGTTCAGTGTCGATGACACTGGTAGATACTGACACCATCTCCTCAAATATTGCTGGTGCCACCATCCACAGTGTTGGACAAAAACCTAAGTATCTGGATGAAGATCCTAGAGGTGTAAAGGATAATAGAACTGTAGGTATCGGTTCTACTTCCTTTAAGGTGTTCGGTGTTGACGCCACAATGGTTTCAGCAAGATCAACTGCATCATCGAAGTATGCAGTAGCTCACGCTGGTTGGGTTGGTGTTCAAACCTATATTGATTGTCACGGTACTCTTAGAGTTAAAACTGAAACGATGGTCGCAATGTCTGGCATTTCGACTCAAACTCAAGTTGCCTCACACGTTCTTCCTGTAACCTGATAAATAAAGTCACGATTCATTATCGTGACGGATGAATTTTTATGAGTTGAATGAAGACAATTATTTGATGTTTGCAATTAAACATTACGAGAATCCTCAGGCAATCACGCAAGAGGACTTTTATGATGATTTAAAACGATTCAAATATATCAAACGTCTTCTACGCAGATATAAAAAAACTGGAGTTTTGAAAACTCATCTTCTGTTGAACCACTTCATTTGTGTGTACAACGTGTTTGGTGATGCAGCAACTCCATTGTTGTTTTATAAAATCGATAGAGACCTCTGGTCAGCGATGAAATCCTTCATTGTGTACTTGGGTAGACTACCTGAGTATCCTAAGGGTCAGATTCATGATATCTTTGTTGATGTAGATTGTTTTTCTCAATTGAAAAAGGTCTAATGGATAAGAGACTTCAGAGAGTAATCAATTACTTTCACGAAACTATGGCTGCAAATCCTCCTGGTGAGAGTGGAGGTTTTACTGCGAGTTCCAATCCTGCAGGGCCAACGGCTGGTTTCGATCCATCGTTAGGTAGAATAGATCGCAGAAGGAAAAAGAATAAGAATTACCCCAAAGAGTTAGTTACGTTTTATAATAAACTTTTGAAGTACAAGGGAAACGTTTTTAAAGCCACTAAAAATGGACAATAACTGCGGAGACATTGAGGTGGCTGTCCTTAGGGAAAAGGTAAGCTCCATCGAAAAATTTTTTGAAAAACTTGACCAAGCAATCTTAAAAATTACTGAAGTAAATAGTAATGTCAGTAAAATGCTGGCAGTACACGAAGAGCGACTTGGTAAACAGGAGAGAATCGATGAGATTCTATTTGATAAGATTGATAAGTTACGCGAACAGATGGACGCAGACCATAACAGAGTGCTACAGAGACTTACCACACTTGAACGAAAAGTATGGTCGGGACTCGGAGCAATAGGAGTTCTTACAATTCTTATTCAACTTGTAGGTCCACAAATATTGTCAAAGATGTTGTCACCCGCGAAAGCATCTGGTACAATGGTAGAAACCAGATCAGCGGATCTTGAATTACATCGACACAAAATACATCAACCTGGTCTCAGTACGACTGAGTAAATTTGCTGAGAAGAAAAAAGGTTTATATAACTTCAGATGCCCTTACTGCGGCGACAGCCAAAAGTATAGGAACAAATGTAGAGGGTATCTATTCGAAAAGAAGAATGATTTTATCTTCAAGTGCCACAACTGTGGTGTCGGTAGGACTCTTGCGAACTTTCTAAAGGACCAAGACGTTAATCTACACGATCAGTACGTGATGGAGAGATATAAGAATGGATTGACTGGTCGTGCAACGAACACACCAGATCCTGTCTTTACATTTCCTAAACCTAAGTTTGCGAAGAAAGACATATGTTCAGAATTAACCAAGGTATCTAATCTAAATAAAGAACACTTCGCTCAGGTTTACCTTCTGAGCCGTGGTATAGAGGATACGTCGAAGTTTTATTTTTGCCCTAATTTCAAGGAATGGACAAACAAACACAAGAAAACATTCGACAGTATCGAAAATGATGAACCCCGTATAATCATTCCACTTAGGGATGATAAGGGGGCTTTGTTTGGTTTTCAAGGTAGATCTCTCAAACCAAATACGAATCTCCGTTACCTCACTATTATGTTAGATGAGGACGCACCGAAAATATATGGATTAGATTTAATAGATGGAACACAAGAGATCTATGTTACCGAAGGACCATTCGACTCTACCTTTCTCAACAATTCTATTGCTATGTGCGGTAGTGATGTGGACCTCAGTTGTCTTGACTATAAGTTTGTCTTCGTCTTTGACAACGAACCAAGAAACAAACAGATCGTTGAACGTATTGACAAAACAATACGACAAAACGATAAGGTAGTCATTTGGCCATCGAACATTAGGGAGAAAGATATTAATGATATGGTTTTGTCTGGACACGACGTGCAAAAAGTGGTACAATCGAATACTTACAGAGGTTTAGAAGCACAAGTAAAATTTACCCAGTGGAAGAAAGTATGAGTAATGGCATCAAGGTAACAAAGAGGAACGGTTCTATCGAACCGTTGAATTTAGAGAAAATGCATCTGATGGTGGAGGAGGCTTGCAATGATCTTGCAGGTGTTTCTGCCTCACAAGTTGAGATGCAATCAGGGATCCAATTTTACAATGGTATCACCACTGCAGAGATTCAAGAAATTTTGATCCGATCTGCCTCTGATCTGATTGACTTGGATCATCCAAACTATCAGTTTGTCGCATCTAGACTTCTCTTATTCTCAGTCAGGAAAAGTCTGTACGGTCGGATGAGAGAACTTCCACATCTCGCTGATCACATTCATACTTGTGTCCTGAACAAAGTCTACGATGATGCCATTTATCAAAAATACTCACTAGAGGAAATCAACAAGGCCAACGACTGGATTGATCACGGCCGTGACTATCTGTTCACCTACGCAGGATTACGACAGGTCGTTGACAAATATCTTGTGCAAGATAGAAGTAGTGGTCAGGTGTATGAAACACCTCAGTTCATGTATATGATGATCGCACTAACAATGTTTGCGGACTATTCTAAAGATATCCGCATGGATTATGTTCACAGATACTACAATGCAATCTCCAAACACAAAATCAACATCCCAACACCAGTTATGGCGGGAGTGCGGACTCCGATTCGACAATTTGCTAGCTGTGTCCTTGTTGACGTTGATGACACCCTCGATAGTATCTTTAGCAGTGATATGGCTATTGGCCGATACGTTGCACAGAGGGCGGGGATCGGCATCAACGCTGGTCGAATCCGTGGCATCAACAGTAAAATCAGAGGGGGAGAAGTTCAACACACAGGTGTTATACCATTTCTCAAGAAGTTTGAAGCGACTGTCAGATGTTGCACGCAAAATGGCATACGAGGTGGATCCGCGACAGTCCACTTCCCC
>Ga0172367_10004201_pt1 | contig 18097 bp, 28 predicted proteins | sample Lak10m_FD_114542 | JGI IMG/M metagenome (GOLD analysis project Ga0172367, IMG submission 114542) | Freshwater microbial communities from Kabuno Bay, South-Kivu, Congo - kab_022012_10m | ecosystem: Environmental > Aquatic > Freshwater > Lake | place: Democratic Republic of the Congo: South-Kivu...
CACTGTCGTGTGATTTTTTGGAAAAAATTGGCAAAACCTGAAAAAATAATACTGATTATCAATTTTTTACAAAAAAGAAAATGAGAAAACGAAAATGGAAATGGTACATATTATAAAAATGTCGTTGTAAACTACTGAAAATCAGAGTGATTAATTTCATTGTTATAGAAAAATAAATGGCTAAAAACTTGACAGGTTCAAAGCGTTTATTTACCTTTATAACGCTGAAAGTCAGCGAGTAAATAACTAAGAACGCAGGCGGCAACTGCATAATTCGGCAGAAACAAAAAATGGAAACATTAGTAAGTTCCAAAAACGGTAAATCTTCTAACGGTAAAGAAGATGTGAAAGTCACCGACACAAAAAACGGGGCAGAAACTTTGAAAGTTGTAACTAAAAAACCTGTTACAGTTCAGGACAGAATCGCGCAGGCGGAAAAGTTCCAGGTACTTTCTGAAAAACACAGGAGGCTCCAGGAGAAAGATGTAGAACTGGAAAAGTTTGTGTTGTCAAACGAGAGCAACAAAGAACAAATCACGCTGAAAAATTCGGCAGGAAAAACTGTTGATATTCAAAACAGCGGTGTGGTTGCGGAAGTTGTTTCAATGCTTCGCGCAAAAGTTGCGGCAGCATTGAAGCAGACAGAGGAGCAAATTTTAACTTTTAAAATCTAAACTTCTGAAAATTGAAACAGCCCGGACTTTCGAGGGATCGGGCTGTTTCTTTTATTAATCGGAATCATTACAAACCAATTAACACGACAAAGATATGCAAAACGAACGAGTTTTGAAAGTGGGCGAAATTTCTACACGCCCGACACGCCATCCGCGCACAATAAAATTTCATCCTAAAATAAGTTTATCGGGAAAATGGTTGGAGGACTTAGGGTTTTCCATCGGTGATTTTATTTCTGTTGTTACTACTGATAATTATATTCAGATAGTGAAGCACCAGACCGAACAAATGAAAAAGGAGGCTGGCAATGTATGAGATTTTTATAGAGTACCTTAATTCCCTGTATTGGGAAGGATACGCGGAAGAATTACAGCAAAACGCTCCAACCTTGTTTTATTATGAGTATGAACAGTTTTCAACGATATATAAGTTTTGAAAATCATGTGCTATACAGGAAAACAGACCGCTGATTTTTATATTCAAAACAAGGGCTACAATTCAGGGAAGCCACACCGCGCACCGCTTAGAAATTGCTTTGCTGTTTTCACGGAAGATGAATTTCTATTTCAAAAAGTGCAGGCGCTTTTTATTGGCAGATACTTTGAGCCTTTTATTCATGGTTCTGTTGTCCCTACTATTCGGCTGGATGATGTGAAAAAAATTATTGAACGGACACCGATAAAAATGGATGATAAAGCAATAAAGCAGTTTAAAAGCCTTGATGACATTGATAAACTTATAATTGTTACGCAGGAGAAAATAAAAATGCTTAAAAACCTGAAAACAGCCATAGCAACGGAAACGGTCAGGAGGTAGGAGAAAACCAAAGAATCCCCATAAAACACCCTAAAAATGGGGTGTTTTTGGGCTGCCGTGACTACTTTTCTCCACGAGAAAAGTAGCAAAAGAGCGTTAAGATGCATGTAAAACAGTTAGTTTGCGCCTTTGGCGAAGGTTACAGGTTCGAATATTGGACCATTGCCTATCTTGGTGATGTTTTTGCCCCAGTTCATAGTATCCCAGGCATCGGAGAAGTCGGTGGCTTCTTCCCGGTTGTTTGTTGTAAGCAACCTCCATTCTGAAGATTTATCTTTCTCGAAACCCCTTTTCCCTTGCTTTAATGGCGCCTGCTGCATGGATAAGAGCAGATATTTGCAGTTTGTTTTGTTGAATTGCTGCCGGTTGAAGCGTTCATCATTTCCCTTGAGGCAAAAAGAGCTGAGCATATATTTGTCGTGGTGATGTGGCGCTTGCCCGATGTAAACCGGTGTGATCTTCCAGCCGCGAGCTGTGAGCACAGCACACACTTCATCAAAATAATTGGTTCCTGATTTTCCATCTGCCGGCAGCGCGGTATGATCATAATAATATATGACCTCTTTGCGTTTGTGGTATTGATAATAGTTGCAAAAATTATTTACCAGCTTCTGGATTAATTCCGGGCGCTTGACGTAAAATGAATTCTGCGTCCAGTCTGTTTTATCATAGGTTTGTCCGGAGACCAGGCAGCAGATAAAAGCACCATAATCGAGTGAAATATCAATCGGAAGGTCTGGCTTCAGGTCAGCATCCTTGCGGCAATCGTTTGTTTCGGTTTTTATTTTTAAAATATCGTAATCGAGGCTTTCGAGGTATAAATAATTAATGGCTTCATATAAATGCCCGTCATTGATGTTATAAAAACCGTTTTCAACCTGGTCGAAGCTTTTATTTAAAATCTCGACCAGGAACATTAGGTCTGTCATTACCCTGCGCATGTTGCGGACATACTTCCAGCCAACAATACCAATATTATCAAAGATGTCCGCTTCATTGTAATACACCCCTTTTGAACTTTTTTTCCAGATAAGCTTTTTCTTCAGCTTTCGGATTTCGCGCCACAATTCCCTGCGCTCTTCGTGGTTTTCGCTGTCAACCATCTTCAGTTCCAGCGCCACAATTTTATTTAAAACAGGCTGATGATAGATGCCAAATTCATCTTCATAATATTTTCCAAAATCCGTTACCCATTTAAACTCCGAACCAAAACCTTTTGAAGTGCTCAGGTGGATACTGTTGTAAAAATCGCTGTCATAACGGTCAAGCGGTCCGCGGTTGGCAGCGATGGAACCAGTCTCCATTTTTGTTCTGTCAAGTGTTAAAGCTTCATCGGCAGTAATGCTGTCCACGTTCAATCCGCGGGCATCACCGGCTCTGTCCTGGCTGATTATTTGAAACAGTGTGCCGTTGATCCATGCCATAGTATTGCTATAATCACCCGGGCGCTGGTGACAGCGGTCCCAATTTTTGGGCGGTTTCTGGTTCAGCACGAAATGAATATCCTGGTAATAGCCCATTTGCTCCAGCGCATCAATAACACCGGGCAGCGTTTTGGTAAGCACCTGCTGGTAGGTTCTTCCTTCAATAATATTTTTACTGCGCGGCATTTCAAACGCGATGCGTGAGAGCCTGAATGCATGACCATAACTTTTTCCGGCAGCCCGGCTCCAGCAATCAATTGTTACCGGTGCGCCCACAATTTGTCCGCGCAGTTGGGGAAGGTTAGGCGTAATAAGCCGGAGCGGAAGACTATTCTTCATTTTTTACATTTATAAAATCAGCTTCTTCCGGGAGCAGCGCTTCCGTGATCTGTGAAATGAGTGAATCACGTTTCTTTGCAGGCATGGATTTGAGGTCCTTTAATGAAAGTGCTTTTTGTTTTTTATCGGCACCGCCAACAAAAACTATAACATTATGATGCTGCTGAACCTTTGATGCATCAATTTCATTTTTGTCATCGCGGAAAACACCGGCAGCGTTGCCGTAACATTTAGTTGCTTCAACTGCTGCACGCGCATCCTGAAGCTTGCGCGCAAAATCACGATCTTCTAAAGACATTTCCATTACGAGCATACGCTCAAATTCTTTGTTAATGGTAAATTGCGTTCCCAGCAGGTCCTTTGTATCTTTTAGGTAGCGGTATATGGTTGACACGCCCATGTCCGGGTAAATCTCTTTTATCAATCCGAAACTTACCTTGGTGCTTTTATGCGTTCTGACAATTCCCTGGAATGTTTCCAGTATCTTATATTCATGCAACCATTCTGGAGGCATGTCTTTTATTTCCCCGCCTTTTTTCAGGAATTCAGCTATCTGCTCAGCGAGGCTTCTTTTTACCGGGTATAAATTCATGGTTCCTGAAAGAGTTTAATATTTTCAATCATTTTAACTGCGAGCTGCTGAGCCGGTCCGCTGCCATCTTTGGCAGCCGCGAAAATCGCCTGTCTTATTTTTGTTTCCTCCATCAAACGTCCGCGGTGAAAGGCTTTGAATTCTGGTGAGTTTTTATTGCGGATGGCAGAGGATAGTTCCACATCATTCACATCCAGGATGATTGCAATGTCACCGATACTATGCTGCACACCGGAAAGCATTTCCAACTCTTTTAATTCTACTTCTGATAGTTTCATGCTGATTTTCCTTTGTTTATTGCTTCGTCAATTGCTGATGAGAATGATTCGGCAACGCTGTGATCACAGCATACAACTCCGGCTTCCCATCTTGGGTTATTGGTCAGGTTGGCACTGCCGATGACCACTACGCTCCACTTCTCGTTGCGTATTACCTGCGCTTTTGCGTGGCACCGGCTGAGCTTAATATCAGGGATGTTATATTTTGCATATTGCCAGGCAACCGGACAATTTACCGGAACGCGCTCACCAAACAAACAATGTATTTGGGTGATAAGTTCATCCTTCATCATTTTTACCACCATGCGTAATGGTTCTTCGGTGATGCTCCATGATGTTAGCCATACTTCGGCAGGTCCTGTTTGCTGAAGAATGTATGCAAGCAGTTCGTGACTACTCCATTTGCCATTGGAGAAAGTGAAAAAACTTTTTCCATGCTCCAACGTTCCGATCGCTTTCACCAGTTCATGTATAGTTGAAGCTTTGCGGAAATAATTTTTCGTTTCCGCTGAAGACGAAAAAACATTCCCTGACTGTTCGACCGGCTGTTCATCATTTACCCTGAAGAGCGACATCCTTTATTTTTACTTTTAATTTTTCGCGTTCCAGGATAAGTTCTTCCCTGAGCGTTTGTTTGTTTGTTCTTTTTTTTAGTTTACTGATGCGCACGGTGAGATTGAGAACCATTTTTTCCATTTCGGGAAGCGTAGGTTCTTTCACCTGGTCATACACACCGGTCTCGTGCCATTTGTTAAATATCTGCCACATCGCCTGGCGCTCATCCTCAATATCGAGGATGCGCAAATTAGCTTTCAGCCGGTCGGCATCAGTTGGAAAAAGCTCCAGCCGGTAGAAAAGAGATTTCTGTTCTTCGGTGATGGCGCCTTTTTTATTCCAGAGTTTTTTTAGTTCGGGTGGAAGTTTAGAGACATCAATTTTGTACCAAACGCTTTCGGAGAAAGCTTCAAAATCTTCTGAGGCGCTGAATACCGGGTGAGCCTTGGAAACCGGGATTAGCGGAATTTCTTTTCCGGAAGCTGAATCAACAATTTCCTGGAGCGCGAGGCGAAGCTCTTCGCGGGTAAAACTATTTTCTGTTTGGCAGAAAAGATTCAACAAGGTGGTGTTATTTCCGTGTGCGCGGAATAATGCGACACCGGCAGCATATCCGCCTTTGCCGTTGAGCCAATGAACTATATCAGCATAACCCATGCAACGAAGATGCACTGTAAGAAAAATTTAAAAAAGGACAGGGTTATTTTTTTCTTTTTATTAGCCAAAAAAGATGCTCGCCAGCGTTTTTCTGCTTTAATCCACATTCATTCATCGCCTGGATCATTTGTTCGCGGGAGAACTCACAGGAAGCAGAATCCAAGAGGATATCTTCTACCTGTGAGTTAGTGAGCTGCACATCGGAATCAGCGAACCCATCAACCGGCAGCCATAGCCTTATGATAAGTTCTTTCAATGTGTCAATGCAATCTTCGGAAGAAGTTTCAGGAATGTTCTGTTGCTCTTCCTCCTTATTGCCTGTATTTTGTTTAGAATGTTGCATAGTAATAACCAGGGTTGACTGAACTCCAATCCCCGAAAGGAAGAAGCGGGTTTATTCAATGTATTACGCCCGTCCCTGGCTATACTATGTAGCCGGTAACGGAAATTGGAATTCAGTCGCTACAAATATAAAACAAAAAAGCCCCGCATTTCTGCGAGGCTTTTTTACCTAAAACCAAATGAGGCGGTTAACTACTCCGCTTTATTTTTAGGAGCCTTTTCTTTTTTGGGTTTAATAAATTCAAAGTTTTCGTCTGCAGCCAGCATGTCAGCCTGTTCCAGAGACAGATTTTCGGTTACATAGTCCACTGTGCGGTAATTGAATTTATTGGGCATGGCAGGAGAAACATTGTATTTCTCCTTAATTGCTGCAGGAATATTTTTAGCCATTATCAGTTAAGATTAGGTGGTGAAATCAGTGTCAATTGTTCCTTCGTAAAACATGAGGCTGTTAGCGAAACAAGAAACTTCAATTTCAAATCCAGCGCCATCTCCACTTCTTTTGTTCGATTTCCATGAACAAATAATTTCACATTCTTCGCCCGGAGCTCCCATTTGTAACATTTTACCATTAGCAAGCGGCACATGAACGATACCATCCATAGCTTTCCAGTTGCGTTCAGCTTCGGCAAACTCAGCATAAGTGCCAGGGTGGAAAGCTTTGAACGTTACTTTTTTGCTGCGACCGTCACGGCTGCCAATGCTTTCTGCGGTAACTTCCCCGGTATCTTCAGTAATATAAATTTTAGCCGCAGCTTTATTGGCTGCCCAAACGTGGGTGGCTGTAGTTCTTACTTCATCGCCCGCAGCAGCCCAAACCATTACAGGCTGGAAAGTGGTGATGTGGGTGACATCGCTCAGGTAAAAGTATTTTTTTGTTCCGCCATTGTTATCGGGTGCGGTGGGCTTGGTAATTGCGGCAAGCGTGTAAGCCATTACGATAGGCATAGCCACCACCACACCGGATGCATCCTGGCAATAACCGGAAACGACTGATCCGATAAGCATCGTAAGAACGATGGCAAGTACCGGTAAGAGAGCTTTAAAGTTTTTCATATTTTTCTTCTGGTTTAAAAAATTATTTTTTCAGTGGAACGCAAACTGTTTGCCCATCAATTGCAAAAAGTTTTTTTACAACTTCTGCATTTTCCTTCAGGTCAGTAACAGTGTATTCTGTTTTGTCACCAGGCAAGCGGAATTTCGGAGCATTAACAACATGCTGTTCTTTCATTCCCGCGGGAGTGATAACAGGCAGTTTTGATTTCTTCGCGTCTTCAGCTTCCGAAACTTTTTTGTTCAGTTTCTCGACCAAACCTTCGTTGGTTTTGTTCTTTTTTTCAAGCTCCGCTTTTTCAGCGGTAAGCCGTGCAATGGTTTCTTCAGCGGTTTCTTTTGCCATGATTTTTTTTATAAGGTTTTAGTTAAAATTATGCCTGGTCATTTACGCTCAGGCAATCAGCATCAATTTGTTTGAAATCAACACCTGCTTTTGCATCGATCAGGAGTTTCAGTGTGCGGTCAAACTTCTGAATTTCGATGTTGTTGGAATCGTTCAAGCTGTCCACACCATACACCGCGTTATCAGGTGTAGTGCAAATCAGGCGCTGAGATCCTGCTAATCCCGGCTCGCGCAGCAAAGTACACATCGTGCCATCAATCTGCACTGCGGTGCGCTGCATTTTCTCCTGGTTGGTGTTCGCTCCGTAAAGCGCTTTGTCTTTACGAACGTACCAGTCAAAGATGGTAGGCGATGCAGGTATAATGGTTGGAACGCCTTTATAAGCTTCGCCCAAACCGTCATACACAATCAGCACTTTGTCAATTACGTTATCGGCAGTAATCACACCAGTTACCTGTGCAGCTATGTTGGTAGCCGTAATCTCATCTGCTACCAGTTTAAGCAAGCCATTAAAAATGTCGGCAGGCGCACTTCCTGCTCCGTTGTAAACGCCTTTGTAAAGCGCTTTCAAGCGGATGTTTTCCTGAGCTTTCTTAATGATGGCTTCCATCACGTATTGTTCAAAAGGCATATCGAAAACATCAGAGCCTTTCTTTTTGTATTTTGCCAGCCATGATTTGTGCAATACCTTTGGGATGATTTGTAAATCAACTTTCCAGTCACGCACTTTCAGTACACGCGCACCAAACTTAATTGCATCCGCTGTAGGAGAAAAGGTTGGGTCTAATCCAGGCTGAACAATGTCTTCCATCAACAGGTTAGGCATCGGAACTTCATCAGCACAATCGTCCCACACATCAAAACGGTCATCAATATTCATTCCCAGCAAAAGCTTGCTGAAGATGGTATCTTTATCACTGCGAAAATAATCGCCCAACTTGGTAGTAAGCTCTGTAATGCTGAGCGCATTGAGCAGCGACCTCTCCGGTGTTTTTACAAATAAGGTAAATGCCAGCACGATGGCAGACACCGCCCACGGGTTCCACCCGGTTACGGATGCAATAACAATACCTGTAAGTGCGATGCTTACAAGTGCGAGGAAAAGGATTATTCTTGTTTTCATTTTATAATTGGTTGAGTGTTTGTGTTTTTTTTTAAAAAGATTTTCTTCTGTCTGCTTTCGGGTCAAATGATCCCGCGGTAGCTTTTTTTGCTGCTGCTTCATCCGCTGTTTGCTGAACAGTGGTAGTTTCCGCAGCCGGTGTGCCTTTTGTTATAGCGTGAGCAGCTTTTTCAGCAACCAGTGCAGCTTTGGTAACTGCGTGAGCAGCTACTTCAGTGGATAGTGCGCTTTCAGCGGTTGCTTTGGCTGTGTTGGCAGTTGCCAGTTCAGCGGTGAGCCTGGTAACATCAGCCTGAAGGGTGGCAGAGGCATCCACGGCTGCCTGTGCTTTTTCAATGAATTCTTTTTCAATTGAAAATTCTTCGTGCTTATCTTCCGCTATTGCAGGAAAATTCAGCGCAACGCGCAGTTTGTTGAAAATGGCAAGGAGTTCTTTTTTCATGAGAATTTAAATGTGAGTGAATTATTATTGTTGGAAAGTTTTTGAGCACGTTTTAGAGCAAACTGAAAATCACCCATGCTATCAGCAAGCCCGGCTTTTATCCCTTCTTCGGCATAAAACAATTTCCCTTTGCTCCAGTCGCCAGGCTTTAATTTATTGCCCCTGTTGGCTGCAACCGCTTCAATAAATTCGTTGGCTACAAAACCGAATTCAGCTTCCAGCAATGCTTTGTTTTGTTTATCTGCCCATTCACGGAACGAACGGTTTTTTTCTGTTGACTGGGGTGCATAAACATCTTCTATTTTAAAGCCAAGTTTTTCATACGCGCCTTTTACATCAACCAAAGTTGCGTAAACACCAACGCTGCCAATCATGCAGTGTTTATGTGATAAAATAATTTCGGTGCATCCTGATAGCGCCCAATAATGCGCAGAAGCTGCAATGCCATCATTTACAAAACCAATAACCGGTTTTGGTGATTTTTTAATCAGGTCGGCAAGGGAAGCAGTTCCTGAAACCTGTCCGCCCGGACCATCGCAATCAATTACAATAGCCACGATATTTTCATTTCCTATTGCTTGTCTGATTCTGTTTCCATAAGTAATAGCTCCGGGTTCGCCACATTCTCCGTCATGTTTCATTAAGATACCATGAATAGGAATAACAGCAATGCTGCCTTGTGGCGCTTCTTCAACAGGTGTTGGCATATTCTGAACATCTTCTTCAGATGTGCTGTATGCATAAGGCAGTGTAACTTTACTTTCTTCCCCTTTTTGGAAAAACGGGGATGCTTTCCCGTCCATGTAATTGAGCACATGCGGCAGCAATCCAAGAGCGGTATAAGGCTCTATTGCCCATTTATCGCGGGCTATGGCGCTGAGGAAGGTGCTAAACATGAATAGTATCGTTAATATTTTTCTCATTTACCATGTTGAGATTCCAACCCGTTTCCAGGTGTTTGTTCCGGTGCATACATATATATAGCTTGCATCCCATACTATTTGTCCGGTGGTGCAGGCATCATTGCTGTTGGTTATTGTAGTAGGTCCTGTAATTCCTGTTTCTCCGGTTGGTCCGGTTGCTCCATCCGCTCCACTTGGTCCGGTTGCTCCTGTTGGTCCGGTTGCCCCATCAGCTCCGGAAATACCCTGTATGCCCTGAACACCCTGACTTCCCTGTGCGCCTGTTGGTCCATCAGCGCCTGTGGGTCCTGTTGCTCCGGTTGGTCCTGTGGCTCCGGTATCACCGGTTGCGCCTGTTGGTCCTAATGCGGAAACCCAGGTACTATCAGAAGAGCGCCAATAATTATAGACGTTGGTACTGGTATTGTAAAACATTGCGCCATCGGATAAAGATGTAAGCGCGTTGCGTTGGGTGGTAGTTCCGCGGTTAGGGAGAAAAAATTGAGTTGTTGATTTTAAATCAAGCGAAGCTTTAGAATTAGAGATAGAGCTTGCACCTATGATTACCGACTTGCCGCTTACGATTGCGAGGTTATAGCTCAGCTTGCTGTCTGTCGCGGATAATTCCTTATACTGCGCTGACACCTGAAGCGCCAGGAAGGAGATAAGTGAGAGTATGAGTAATCGTTTCATTAATACAAATATTTGTTTCAATTAAGCGATACAAATATTTGTGCAGACGTGCGCGAAAAAAAAGGACAGAGAAATTAACTTGCGTCAGGGGTGCGCCCTGGTTTACTTTTCTCATCCTTATCCTGGCTGCCTTTGGATGAACCAAATAGAAAGTAGAGTATTGCGCCTCCGGCTGTCATGAAGAGAAAATTGGAGTTGGTGAGTAGTTGTTCTTTGTTGCCTTCTGGGATTTTGATAAAGGTAGTTCCGAAGATGAAGGCAATGATGGCGAGGGAGAACATAATGGCTACTGCGCCCTGAATGGTGTTTTTTCCGAAAAGGATTTTTTTGATGGCTTCGCTCATTTTTTTAGAAATTAGGAAACAACCGTAAACGCAGTGCCTGTAAGCTATCAAGCGCAATAGCTTTTTCCTGTTTGAGGGTTTTTCCGTCAGCAACCACAAATTTGTAAGTAGTAACATACTCAAATTTACCCATGTGCCTGAGCGCAATATCCTTGTCAAAAAAGACTACTGAGATTGTGTAGCTCTTGGTAGCACTGTCTGCTGAGAAGGTTGGATTTTTTAATTCAAAATCCCGGGCGAAGCCGAAACGATGAGTTATTTGTGCATCAGCCGCTATGATTGATGCAATTGTTAAAGCAAAAATTAAAAATAGTTTTTTCATTATTTAAAAATTAATTAGTTAAAGTTCCTGTTCCAAAATTTTTCCACGCCTGCACAACGGCACGTAAATAGGTTTGCGTTAATGAGCTTGTGCAATCAGCTTTGAAAGCTATTGAACCAGTGCCGCCATCTACAACGGTGATGGTACAGGTGAGTGTTCCAGATGTGGCATTAACCACCTCTTCAGGTGTGCTGAGGGTAATAGTTGTTGTTCCGGCTTTATTGCTACCAGCCCATATAAGTCTTAATGTACGCACCTGTAAATCCGTACCATCACCAGCTTCAACGGTAAGTAATATTTCACCACCGGAATTTGTACCTGATGTTATAGAAGTACGCTCAAAGATGGTTGCAGTAGCTTCTGCCAGGTCAACATAATCACCGAGCGCAGCATATCTGTCGCCTATTGTAGCTGCTGTAGTACCACTGCTGCCTTCAGCGCCTGTTCCTATTTTTACGCTTCCGTTTATTCCTGAACCGGAAGCTGCGCCACCATTGATGGATATGTTTGCTGCGTTTATGTTAGTTCCTGAACCGCCAGAAGCATTGAGAACAACTGAATATGGTGCAGTATGTGTCACCCCATTGAAGTACCAATTATCAATTTTACCGTTAGCATTAGCCTGCGCAAGTACCCCCTGATTATTCGCAGTAACGGTAGTAGCAGAACCACCATAGCCTATTGAAATGCACCCCGTGAAAGTTGCGCTATAATTTTCTGCACCAACAAAAACTGAATAGCTTGGATTACCACCAACCCCTGTATAAGAACCAACAAAAACATTCTGTACCCCGCTTGTTACGTGAAAACCTGCTGCTGAACCTACCCCAATATTGCCATTTCCGGTACATGAAATCAAAGCCCTATGCCCAATTGCGGTTACATCTGATGAGCCAACAACCGCATTGCCAGCACTTACACCTAATGCGGTGCAACTTGATGAGCCAGTATTTCCAGCCGTGTTGCCTACAAAAATAGAAGTAGAACCCTGTCTGCCAAAAGCAACCGCACCAATATTATAACCACTTGTCACATTTAATATGTTGGTCGTTTTATTCCATGTAAGGTCAGCATCCCCAGCAGCTACTCCACCATCATTAAATACTACTTGTGTTGTACTTCCAGCAACCGGTCCTGTTGCTCCCGTAGCTCCTGTTGCGCCTGCTGCCCCGGTTGGTCCGGTTGCTCCTGCTACTCCTGTTGCTCCTGTTGGTCCCACAGCGCCCAGAACAGTTGCATCGCGTAAATCAACTACATACTGAAAATGTGTTGTGTCGCTCAGGAAGTCCACATAAGTATCTGTTGTTGCTCCAATGCGTAAGGATGTTCCGTTTGGCTCAATTACGTTGGTGCGCAAGGTATCACCATTGGTTACTTCTACCGTGCCACCGAAGCGGCTCAGATCATCACTGATAACAAGAGAATTATTGCCTATCTTGATAGGATTATCTCCCTTGATATATAAGGTGTCATTGCTATTGATGATAAAATTTGTGTCAGCCAGGTCAGGGCTTATATAATAGGCTGTATCTTTAATATTCACTGAATTGAAATCGTTACTTCCTCCTGCACCTTTCCATTCAGCGCCATTATAATAATAGAATCCGGGAGTATTGTTGGTTTGAAAAATAAGAAGTCCTGTTGCCGGTGTGCTAATGGCATCGCGCTGTGCCTGTGTCATGCGCGGCATTAGGAAACCTTTGGAGGTGCTGATTACATCGAGTTTTGCGCTGGCGTTGGGTGTTTGTCCGCCAATGACCACGTTGCCACGAAGGGGAATATCCTGGGCAATTGCGTTCAGGCTTATTAATAGCAGGAATATTATTTTTTTCATTGTTACCATACTGTTATGTTTACTTCCACATCACTAATCGCTTCATCTGAAGTAATGATGATGGTGTTGAAATTATCTTCTACTATATCATTGGGATCAGCTCCTTCCGGTCCGCGCCTCCAGGAGAAATTGGTAGGAACCCCGGCAATCATGCAGTTTACCTGGCGCGCTTTTTTTTGCAAATCAAAACGCACTTCTGTTTCGCCCTCAATGAGGTTAACGGTTCCGGAATAGTTATCGCTGACTACAAATTCTGTTTCGTCTTTGAAATAGACTGCATCGAGCAGCGCTTCATACTCTGCCTGCGTAAGCGGATATTTTGTTTTGTATAATTCGCGATTGACTGAACTCATGAGAATACTCTGTTGCCGATTGTTATTACTCCTGCGCTTTCCACAGCCTGGGTTTGAACGGTATAGTTATAAGCAGGATGCCTGCGGGTAACGGTGAAGCCTATCTGAATTTCATTGCGTTCGTCAAAATCTGCGCCTGATGAACGTTCATTAATAAAGAAGGAGGCAGGTTCGGGGCGGGTGCCGAGCATTTTAATATAATTGTTTTTATCTCTTCCAAGGCATATAAAACGTTTTTCGCGCCAACCGAAGAACTGATTCATTATGTCCGGGCGATCTTTAGGAATGATGCAACTCATTGTCTGTTCATACATGGTAGCGCCTTCCACTTTTATTTCCTTATCATTAAATTGAATTGTTCCTCTGATGCCTTCTACATAGACAGCAGGGGAATCGGCATAATGACAAATAGGAGTATTTACATTAATTCCAACAGGACGCTCACCACCACTTACAACCCTGGAAACATCAAGAACCAGGATGTTTTTTATTCCTGGTACATTATCTTCTCTGAGTTTAACAATGTTCATTTCTTAATTTACAGTGTAAAAAGGACACATGAGGACAGATGCGGACTGCGTTGACATAAATTTTTTCTATTTAGTTGCAATTTCATATCTTTGGTATTGTTTGAGCATGGTCTCAAATTTAATGTCTTCCTCATCCAGACCTATCAGCTCATAAAAATTGCGGATAGCTTTTACTTTTTTCACGCTTTGTAACCTTAATTTGTCAACATGCATTTTCATGCTTTTATAGATTTCGCCTGTTATGTAATCCTCAAAGAATATGATGCCTTCCTTTCCTATGTGTGTTTTTCCTTCGCGGACGAAACCGCTTGGGAGTTGTGCATAAAAATATTTTCTATCACCGATATGTTCAATCCGTTCGCTAATTTTCAATTTTCTGACCTGACTAAAAAGGACTGCCTGAAGGGGATCGAGCTTACTTGTATAGATAATGGGGATACCTGAATCTTCCGGGTGAGTATCGTAATGTTCCAGAAGATATTTGAAAGTTGCGGAAGAGCAGGGGATTTTGATTATCATGTGGAGCGGTTTTATTTTGCTCCGAAAAGTATGTAATTTTCGTGTAATGTGTAAAAAGTGTGTAATTTATTTTACACAGGGTTTTCAACATCTACCCCGTTGCCACCCCATCCCTTATCCAGTCCACTTCCTTTTCAATCGTTTCCAAATCGCAGCAAACATCATTCACATTTGCAATCACAAAGCAGCGCCCTTGCTTTATCCAGGGGGCGATCATTTCACCGCTGGTAGTTTCCTTCATCCGGTGCACTTCTGCTTTTCCTTTTTCATTCATCAGGATATAAATCATCCCCAGGTGTTTTTTCCCGGAAGTATGAAAATCTTCAAACACTGCCACCCGGATGGGTAGATTTATAGTCAGGAGTAGTTGTTTCAGTTTTTCCATTTTTTTTGGGGTTAAAGTGTGATTCGGCAAAATTTTCAGCGACTTGACGTTTTTGGTGTTTTACTGTTACACTTTTTTTTAACTAATTAATAATCAATAAATAAAAGTGTAACAGTGAGTGTAACATGACCTGTAACATGAATGTAACAGTTTGTAACATGAATGTAACAGTAAATAGGTTTTTAAAAGGTCTGTTACAACCATGTTACCGTTGCAGCAGTAAGAAAAGAAGCCAGTTACATAAGCCACTGTAACAGTTGTAACAGTAGAAAATCGCTCAGAAAATCCTTTAGAAAATGCCAAAAAAAAGAGCCAAAGCCCCTTTTTCCACCCATTTTTTAAAAATTCTAAGACTACTACCCCCGCTCCTAAAAAAAAAGGGGCTTGTAAAATTTTAAAAATCAGCGATGTAACATGTAACATGAGGTATAATTTTAGAAAGGTAAATCTTCCTGTTCGCCAGAACGCTGCTCTCCGGGTGCCGGTGTATAAGCAGCCGGTGATTGCGCTTCAATTTTTGTCTGGTAAGCATTTTCCGGATCGTGTTTAATGCTCTTGATTTCATCCGCAGTCAAAAACTTTTCACGCTTGAAAACATAAGGACGACCATTATCTTTCATGGTCATGCGCTTGCGTTCTATTCCGCCTCCATCAAGCTTATGTTCTTCCCAGCGCGGATAATCGTAGCGTGTTTGTTTGTATTTCTTCACCGCCTGCAACATGGCATTGTCTGTCTGCCCGTATTTCTCAACCGAATATTGCTGTGCCTGCTCCAACGTTTCAAATAATTTTCCGTCAAATTCATATTCATGATAGAGGTCAACGCGCAGGCGCTCTTTCAAAACCGTTTCAAGGTAATTGGCTTCATACCTTCCTTTAAAGCAATCCTGGTGAATGGCAAGCCGAGTCATCATCAGCGTGTCCATTCCGAAGTCGAGAAACTTATCGCGGATAAATTGGCGCAAATCTTTTTCTATCGTTGGCTGGCTGTAAGCAATTACCCTGCGTAAAGCTTCCGTTTTCAGTAGTGCCGGGTCAAACCACATGCGCGTATTGTTCTCCGTTGCCATCTTGCGCTTGGTAAGGTATTGAAGGAACATCGGTATCTCATCCTTCATATCCACCAACAAATTATTGTTCAGCAATTTTATTACCGGAACCTTGCGCACCCAGTAACGCTTATCCTCTTCGCTGGCATAAATAAAATTCTCCTCATTATTGGTAATGAAAATAAATTTTCCAAAAAAATCTATCTCTATATGGTCCTTGCCTTTTGCGTTCATGAAAATTTTATCTGCCGTGGACAGCGATTTTACTTTTTCCACCACCGTTTGCTTGTCAATCTTTGCTTCATCGCAAATTACCAGCAGCTTGCTCGCCCAGGCTGCGTTAAAATTATCCGCAAGCTCAGCGTTACCAACTACGGCAACGTTGCCCGTCCAAATCATCTTCAGCAACTTTGCAAAAGTTGATTTACCCGTTTCATTCTCTTTTGATACCAAACACAGGATGGGTAAAATCTGCCAGGGCTTTTGATACAGCAGTTGCAGATAATCAAGCCCGAGGTCAAGCTCGCGGATTTCTGTTTTCTTCTTATCTTTATTGGTATATTCAATTGTTCCGCTGCCAAAAATGTGAAGAAGAAAATTTTTGATTGCCGGAAAATCATCCTCCGTACAATCTTCCTCTGCCGGCTCATGCTCAAACGGATTATAGATGTTAAAGCAGCTATGAATCACACGTTGGAAGTTAATATGATCAGGAACAACACAAAACGTTTTGTACTTCGGAATATGTTGTACAAGGGTTTTTCCGTAATCATCAACAATAGTGCTTTTTTGGCGCGCATAAAAACGCTGCTCCATCTCACCATATTTATTGGGTACATTTACAAACTCATGATACTGGTCGCCAACCCGGAAATAATTTTTAGCCTCACCCGGAACCATGATTTTGCACTCGCTCTTTTCTTCATCCCATTTGTAAAGTGTACCGTTCCATCTGAATTCTTTCCCTTTTAAATCCTGCCGCCTTTCCAGGTGATGCAGGTAAAACTGGTTTACATTATCCAGAAAAAAGTAACGCGCAAGATTTCCGCTGCCAAAACTTATATTTATTTTTTTGGAATATTTATGGTCGCCTTTTGAAAAGGTATTCAGGTCTGTAAGAATCTCTTTCTTTTTCTCTGGAAGCGCAATCAGCATATCGTCCAAGCCTTTCGGCTGCCCTTCAATTTCATCGGTAAGGATGTGGGCAAACCATTTTTCCAAATTTTCTAAATCGGCAAGCAGCGTTTGAAAAGTATTGGCTGCCGTGAAAAAATTCTTCGGGCGTTTATAAAGATCCATTCCGTCCGTAATTTCTTTGCCGGTAAGGTTGCGGCAATCGCCATCGGTAAGAAATATGCAGCGTTTAACGGTACAAGCCTTTATCAGCCTTATTACATCAACATACATGGCTCCGGTTTCTTTTTCGCGCATATGCGTGATGGAACTTGCACCAATCACATCAAGCCCGTCTTCACAGCCCTTCCATGCTTTAAAGAAACCTTCCGTGAAAAATAAATTTTCAATATGCTCCTTCTTCTCAAACTTCTCAATCAGCGATGGATGAAAAAAGGGATACGTTCCCTGTCCTTTCGGAATATCATATTTCATCGTGTCGCCACCGGGCTTAACCTTTGGCGTTTCTAAGCGTGTAATATGGTAATCATCCTTTTTCCAGCGGCTACCTTCTTTTGCAAAAGGAATGCGCAGGCGATCCAGCGTAACAACGTATATCTTAATTCCTCGTTCACTCTCCTGGAAGATGGGAACATTCTCCAACTCATTGTTCCCTTTAACGCTTCGCCAGACTTTAATTTTGTTATGCTCAGGAGTAACACCGAGCAAATCCATGCGCTGTTGAAAATAAGAGATTTTGTTTTCTTCCGGGGTTGCGGTTTCTTTTTCTGACATGTGTGCAAGCAATTTTTTTTCAAACGTTTTTGTTTTGGTTAATACTATCAGAACGCAGATATAGTGCGTAGTAAAAAATGCAATTAATTTACGGTTACAATAATTTTTGCTTCAACTACAATTTCATTTTCGCAACTGCTGCACTTGAAGCGCTCCGCTTCGCTGTGTTTTAAAATATTTTCGGTTGACCAGTCTGTTATAACAGCCTTTAAGCCATCGTGTGTTCCGCAATACGGACACGCGAATTTTGTAATGAGCAGTTCTACATTCATGATTTATTTTTTAAAAAAAAGAAAGCGGGTCGTGTACATTCAGCCAATCGTTACCGGTATAGCCATCCTGTGCCAGCAGGAGTTCGCAGTTTTCAGATTCGCCCGCTTTCTTTAGTTTCTTGGTTTATGTTTAAATATTTATCTACTTTTTTTTCCATTTTCTTCACTTCTTTCAGTTGCTTTTTTGCAAGATTGAAAAGAGCCGTTGATTTAGCTCCGCCCGTTTCTTTGGCTTGGTTTAATATGTTCCAGTAATTTTGCTGGCATAGGCGCATAGACTGCACAGAACCAATGAATTCACTTTGTTTCTTTAAATCCATAACTCATATCTAATGAAGGTTTAA
>Ga0172367_10004202_pt1 | contig 18092 bp, 20 predicted proteins | sample Lak10m_FD_114542 | JGI IMG/M metagenome (GOLD analysis project Ga0172367, IMG submission 114542) | Freshwater microbial communities from Kabuno Bay, South-Kivu, Congo - kab_022012_10m | ecosystem: Environmental > Aquatic > Freshwater > Lake | place: Democratic Republic of the Congo: South-Kivu...
ACATCGCCGACGGCGACGTGGTGCTGCTAGAGCCGGTGAACGACCCGAGCCGGCTGCGCAACGGCACGATCGTGAGCGCCCTGGTGGCGGGCAGCGGCACCACCCTGCAGCACTTCCATCGCCAGGGCGGCAAGGTGATCCTGGAGGCGGCCAACCCGGCCTATGCGCCGATCGAGCTGCCGGCCGATCAGGTCACGGTGCAGGGCAAGCTGGTGGCGGTGTGGCGCCAGGTGTGAGCGCCGCCGCCGTGTAAGATTTCTGCACGCCAGGCAAGGCCCCCGGGCCAGGGCTGAACGACCAGCGTTGCAGCTGCCTTGCGCGTACCCAAAGGGGCCATAGCTCAGCTGGTAGAGCACCTGCATGGCATGCAGGGGGTCAGCGGTTCGAGTCCGCTTGGCTCCATTGATTTCAACGATTGCCATTTCTGGCTGTTCACCGCAACGTGCATTGCTTAACGTGCCTAACAGGTACGCCAGAAACTCAGGCTGGTTCAGGGCCCCTAGCGACCCCTCCTCTGCTCGTGCAACCAGGCCTTGAGCGTTTTCTCTAGGCATTGCTGGGCTGCCCAGCCCCCAACTGGCCTCCTCCACATCGGGATCAAGAAGCCGCCTGGCCATCTTCAGATCGCGGCGTGCGATCCGCAGCAGCCGCGTGGCTTCAGGGCTGGCCATCGAGCAGCACACCGTGGCTGCAGGCCTCGTGCACAAAAGAGCCAGGCTTTTGGGCGCGGCGGCTGGCTTCACTGATGGGGTGCAGCACTATGTCGACCGACAAGTCGAGCTAGACCAACCAGGCCTCTTGGGCGGTGATCAGCCGGCAGATGCCAGCGACCATGGCAGCAAGCCGCTGCTCAATCGGTACTGCAGTAGCGGTGGCCATGAACCCATTCTGCTGCCGACTGGTAGTCGAGAATGCCCGTATGGCCATCACCACCGCTTCAGGAAGCCACTGATGCTCTCTCGGCCTCGTCGGGGGCATCAAACCAATACATCTGCAGCAGGGGTTTGAGTTCGCTGGCCACCACTGCGGCGAACCAGTCGCGGCTTAAACCGGTCCGAAGGCCACCTGGCAGGCCGCATTCAATAGCTCAGCTTCCTCAGGAGTACTGGGCTGCTGCGCATTGATCGTTCCATTCTTGCAGTTGGCATTGAGCTGGTAGTCAAGGTTATTGGTCTGAACCGCAAAACTCACCGATTCGTTTCCAGATGGCAACTCTGTTCCGTAGAACAATTTGTACTTGGTTTTGGGCACAACGATATAAGGAATGTAGTTATTGATGGCATTATCAACAGCCTGGTTGATACTGGCTCTAGAAGCAAGGGTAGTACCACCCCAGGCTCTAGACCGTGCCCCCCACCACGTCCAAGGCGTAAAGGATCTGCTGCCGTACCAGCCTTTGTCCCAAGGCCGCAATGCACCCCATCCGGGTCGAGCCCAAGCAGGAAACAGGCTGGCACGATTGACATTGGCGATGCGCTTCCAGCTGGGATTCACATTGCGGTTGATCGCCTGAGCAAGGCCATGGCGGCCATCGTGCCAGAGATCGCTTGCCTCGGACTGGTTCCGGTGGTCAGGGTGGTCAACCCTGCTGATCGCGCCACCAAAGCGGGGGCCGAGATCCGCTCGATTCAGGTCGGCGGAATTTAGCTTCATGGCACGACGATCGAGGGAGGCACCTCCATCAGCTGCTCGATGACTGAGATCAACCGTGACGCGCGTGCCCGACTGAACCTGGGCTGGCGTCAACGCCAAGCCAATGACAGCCGCAGCCAGCATGCCAACACTCCTGGACAGGGTGCTGCATTTTTTAATGGTCTGGAAATCCACGGCTACAAGCAAGCATCTACGACATCCTGACAACAGTGATGGCGGCTGTCCGAAGAACGTTACGAATAAGCACAGACACTTGAATCGAACAGGGTGGATGGTCGGGTTTGTCAATAACATCAACCTCGGACCCAGTCAATGGTTTTCAAATCCAGCGAGTACACAGAAGGCATGACCAGCCATTGACGTGATGCCATAGGGGGCTGGCACACGACAATTCCTCCGAGATCACCTTGCAATCACCACCACGCCAATCCAGTTCCGACCAAGCCCCAGGAGAATGCTTTCAGGGCGAATCAGACAACGAGTCAATTGCCAGCACATCAAACAATTCGAGCTTGCACAGAAAACTCAAATCCATACCAATGCAAAAGGTTTAAGCAACTCCTTCAGTGGCGAAAAAAACGAGGAACCACAGATATACCCATCTTGGCAATCCTAAGCAGTGCCTTTTGACGATTATTAACCCCTAATCGTGCAAGCAGATTACCGCTATAAGTTTGAACAGTTCGAACAGTGAGATTGAGCTGATCTGCAATTTCACGGTTACTCAGGCCAAGTACATACGCCTCAAGCAATTGCTGATCCCTAAGGCCTAATACGAAATGTCGAGAGGATTGCTGGTCAATCTTGAAAGAAGATTTCTGGAAATACTCCGCAATGGAAGGACTACGATATGTCGTACCAGCAGCCAGTGCCATTAAGCCCTGGGCAAAAGGGTTAACCGGCAAGAAAAGATCACGATCAGCAACAATAACATCGGCATCCAACCTGGAAAACCTACCCAGAACTTCCACATAATCAATCAAAACGAAAGACTTTACAAACCGCGGCGACTGCGAAATATGTTCAAGCAACTCAGCATAGATTGGATTGTCACCTCGCTCATGGATAAAAACAAAACCAGGTTGATTGACCTGAAGTAACGCTATGGCTTGAGCAGTCGAAGACGCTGCACCAAGAAAATCACTATGCACCTTAATCGCCTTACACGTAAGCATACATTCAAGATTACTCGTGCTCACGTAAATAAAGGAAGGATTAAAATTCCTTGAAAGACATGCAAGGAGAAATCGAGCCTCTCCACTAACAAAAAATTTATAAAAAGAATGGAGCGGAATCGCGACCTCAGGGCCGCTGCCTGCAGGAGAAAAACAATGTTGATTAAACAACTCATCCTTGAATTCGTTCATCACGCAAGCCCATAAAATCAGTGATCGATAGCAACAAGAAAGAAAGTTAAAGCAACAAGCTAAAGCCGCAATGAAGACATTATCTTATTAAGAATAGAGCATCGAAGGATACGTAGATGCGATGAATGGCAAAATCATAATTGATATTAGGCCAAGGGACGGATGCTCAAACTCGCTCCCTATTGGTGAGTCCCTCGGCAACAACTAAAAAATGGAGAAGACAAAGGATAGTAGCAGGATTCAGAATGAAGCAGAACTCAGAGACGTCTACCATCAGCGCAGTAGGCTCGACCGAGACAGTGCTAGGCCGCTGAGTGGTCGTGACGTAAGATGCAGCTAGGTCCTTCTGATTGGCCAGTCGAGCGTCACAAGGCAAAGTGCTTGAGTAGAACAAAGAAATGGAGATTAAACAAACACTCCGGAATAAACAGCACGAGAGCAGACAGATTAGCAATAGTTACTAATCAAAATTAATTTATTTGCAAAATTCGGATGATGACGATGAAGATCTCTATACTTTGTCGTAGTAATTAACTTATTTCACCGAAAAGCATGGATGTAACTGCAGAAAAAACCAGTAATTGGTGTTCTAAGGGAACAAGACTATAGATTTACTCGATCAAGACATCCAAGCAACACCCTCGGAGATGAATCCCAAAGCAGATAGTACAGAGGCTTCTGATGCGTTGGCAGTATAAAAGTGTTTTCCACTTTGATTATTGTAGAAGCGTTGCATCAAAACAAATCCACTACTACTTCCAGCCAATGGCGAATATGCGCTTCCTACCACACCCTCATACACATAACCATGCTGCTGAGAAATAACAAGCTCTATGCTATCAGTCGTAAACAAGTAATCACCTGATTTCGAGTTATGAAGTCGATACACATCCAACAAACTCGTTGGACTCATAAACGAGGATGGAATTTTACTTGTTGGCTGATACAGGTTACAAGCAACACCTTCATGAATCCAGCCATTCCTTGAGAGATTGGCAATCTCATCACTATTTGTAGAGTAATAATGGGATCCTAAAAGTGGATTGTAAAACCGCTGCAAAGCCTGAGGCTGTCCCGCCTTGGCAACATCATTCAGCGGGAGAAATTGGCTCCTGATCACACCCAAAGGAACGTCCTCGTTATGTATATTAAGATAATTAAGCCCGTCAAATAAATAATTTTCAAGATTAAAATCAAAGATTACTGAGCTTGGATCATTGGAAGACCAGCTGCCTGCAATGGTCCATTGGCCAGTGACTTTGTCAAAGCTGAATGTGGTGTCATTATCTTGATTTGGATTAATGATCGCAAGTGCAGGGTCTCCAACAGCTCCCGGAGGTGAATGATGAATATGCATTCCATTAACATCATCTCCAGTACTCTCAGTGATTGGGCCAACACCGGCGATCACTCCAAAATCAAGGCCCTTGATCTTAAACTCATAATCAATCCTGGTCTGCTCTGCATTGAGAACAAGGCGAGAATCACCCCATGCAGGATAAAAAGTTCTCCAGACTTCCTGAGATGATTCTATTGGGCCGCCAAATATAGCCGGCCCTGCGAGCTTAAGCTTCGGCTGCGATGTTACAACTGTATTTTTTTCTCCAGATGATGGAACGCTAGTGGACATCTGGTGCTTGGTATGGTCATGGTCGCCAGCCACTGCTGCCAGACGAAGGCCAGTGCCATAGCCTTTATCGTTAGGCATCAACCCATCGTCACGACGGATACTACCTGGGGTGGGTGAGTAATACATCGCACCGTGCTTCGCACGCGTCGCGTTAGGAGAGCGATTCCAGTTACCAAATGCTGCAGACGCGTCATAGACCGTTTCAGTCCATTCCGTAACATTGCCATCCTGATCAAAAGTTCCGTAATAACTTGGGCTTTTACTAAAGGCACCTACCGGCGTTAAAAGATTTGGTCCGGTGAAGGGTGTAATTTCTCGACTAAGAGGTGCATTGGCTAGCTTTATACCATCGGCGCTCGGAATATTAGCTTGGTTCGCAATCGATTCAAAGCTATTTCCAGGGTGCTCATTACTCTGGGTTGCCCAAACAAAATAGCCTCCGCTTCCACCATTCAGATTAGGATTATAGTAAGCAGCTTTGGTCCATTCATCTTCACTTGGAATCCAGTATTTAGCGGAAGGCGAGTGGGTTGCGGAAATGGCGACAGCAACACCTTCGCCGTTCGCTTGTCCATCAGGATATTCATTGGGAACCGAGATGAAGGTTGTACCGTCAATGAATTCAACCTTAACAACCTGACTACGCACATCAAATCCAATCCCGGTAAATCCACTAATCTCGATTTGATCACCAATACGAATAGAGGACTGTCCATCAATGGCATAACGATTAACACCCTGGGCACGACTCGCAGCCTTTAACTTTGCTGTCGTTATCGAGTAAGCACCATCCTCGGTGTCTGCGTTTCCCTTGCCATTATTGTACCAATTTACAAATCGTACAGCGTCTCTAAAGTTGATATAGTTTGCCGGTAGATTCACCGAGGTTTCATCAATTAGCGAATAGACGTACGAACCATTGAAGCCATTTCTTTTAATGCCATTCCCGATTTTATCATCGCCCATACTTTGATCATACAGACCAGTTGGATCACTCTTCGCCTTCGCATTCAGAAACTCAAGATACTGACCATATGTTACTTCATACTTTCCAATTTTATAGACATAATCAACAGCGCCATAACTCACACCTGACGCATCCGGTGGGGCATCGTGATTGCCAGGATTGCCAACGGTGACAAACTCCATCGCAGTTAGGCCCAAGGACGATTTACATAATAGTATAATAATCTCTGTTCGCAATTTATTCAATCGACCACGGTCGATTGACAATTGAAAATCTGCTGTTAATCGTTGATAGCTAATCGTTAGTGCTCCCTGTTGGCAAACATTAAGAACCCAATTATCTGACGCCTCCACGGGTTCAATTCAACAGTTATTTTTACATGTCCATCACGATCATGGCCACTTCAATCGCTACAGATGTCAAAATCCTTTTCAGCTAACCTCTTCTCATCATAGTCGAAGGTCATCTTGCATTCATAAGTGGTGCGTCAAGACCAGCTTACTGGGCAGATTGCAGACGCATTACCATCTCTTCAGAGACGTGACAACTGGAAAACGTGAGCGTCACGACGAGCAGCTGTAATGGGATAGTCCGCCGGCGTTGAAGTGCTCCATGGGCTTTAGGTGGTCGTACTTGGCCGCCAGCTCGGCTGATGGCGCGGCATAGGGATGGCTAAACACCTCCTGCAGCTCCTGGATCAGGGTTGTGTCACCGTGCTCCGCCTGTTGATAGGCGGGCGCGACCAGCCACTCGCGCCAGGTGACTCTGGGGTTGACCCGTTGCATGGCCGCCGATGTCTCGCTGAGGTTGCCATTGGCCATGATCTGAGCACGCCACTGCCCTAGCCAGTGCGTCCATCGCGCATCGAGCTGTTCAGAGCTTGGCCGATAGAAGGCCCCGTTCAAGGTTGCAAGGTGCTCTGGAATGGACGACAGCCGGCTGAAGAAGATCGCGTAGTCGACGCTGGAATCCACCATCAGCTCGAGCAGTTCGTTGACCAGCTCGTCGTCGTAACGGCACAGGCCAAGCTTCTGGGTCCACATGGCCTCGAGCTCCAGGGCCATCGCATCGCGGAAGCCCTCTCGGATTTGATCCAGCCGCGACAGTGCACCGTTGCTGCCGGCAAGCAAAGGCCGGATGGCGGCGTAAAACATCTGATAGTTGGCTTCGGCAGCTGCCGGTTGGTTGAAGAAACAGAAATGCTCACCACCACCGGTCCAGGGCTGAAAACGGGGATCGAACAGTTCGCAGAATCCGAAGGGCCCGTAGTCGAGGGTGAAGCCGCCTGCTGCGCAATTGTCACTGTTGAAATTGCCCTGGCAGTAGCCCACACGAATCCAGTTGGCTACAAGAGCAGTGAGTCGACCGCGAAACAACCGCGCCAGCTCCACCACCTGATCGCAAAAATCGAGGCTCGGATCGATTTCTGGGCGGTAGTTCCGCTCGATCAGATGACGCGTGATCTGTTGCAGCTCGACGAGCGCCCCTGGATGGGCCTCGCTGCGAACCCGGCGGGCAAACAGCTCCAGCTGGCCCACCCGCAAAAATGATGGCGCCACCCTGGTGGTGATCGCCGTTGGATTGTCGACCAGGATGTCGGGTTCGAACGACCTTGAGTTGGGCGCATACCATGGCCTGCGCACGGTTTCAGCCCGCGACATGTAAAGCGTCAGCGAACGGGAGGTGGGCACGCCAAGGGCGTGCATCAACTCCTGCGCCAGAAACTCGCGCACACTCGAACGCAGCACCGCTCGGCCATCGGCCCCACGGCAGTACGGCGTGGGGCCACCCCCTTTGAGTTGCAGCTCCCAGCGCTTGCCATTGAACAGTCCTTCGAAGACTGAAATGGCGCGGCCATCGCCATAGCCGTTGCCGGTGCCAAAGGGGCACTGCTGGATGTACTCGCTGCCGTAGATCGACAGGGCATACCCGGTCGCCCAGCCATAGGGGCGCATCGCTCCCTGGGCCACGCCGATGTCGCCTGAGAACAGCCGGCGAAACTGCCCATCGTGGGCCAGCGTCTCGCTCAGGCCCAGCTGCTGAAACAGCGATGCGCTATGGGCCACGTACTCAGGCCTTGGCAGCGGCGTTGGGGTCACCGGCACGTAATGCCCCGAGAGCACCTGGCGGGGATGGTGATCATTGCCGTCGGCGGTTGCCTGCGGGTCCGGCTGCAGCGCCTCGAGCAGCGAATAGTCGGCCCGCTGGGCAAAGCCTGCGAAGGTTGTTGTCAGCACGGCTGTTTCGGCGTCTGAACGGGCCGGGATCCAGCCCCTGAGGCTGAACTCATCATCGTCACCGTGGCCCCTCGGCGGCGATGGTTCACCATTTCAACGACTTGATCCCTGCCGCGACCAATCGACAAGACAACCCAATAACCGTGGCAGACATAAAAAAACGCCGGCAATTGCCGGCGTGGGGGCTGGGTTGACCGAGCCCTTCGCTGAAAGCGCTCAGTGCACGTAGTGCTGACCGCGGTAGGCCAGCTCCTTCGGCTTGTCGCCGGTCGCCGGCTCGTCGTGGTGGGCATCCAAGTAGGCGACGCCCCTGTACGACTTGGCCATGAGCATCTGGGCATCTTCCAGGTGCTTGGTCTTGAGGATCCTGGAACGGATCAGTTCGAGGGTGTTCATGGAGAACTCCACAGTGCCCGCGTCCCCGTTGCCTGGCGCGGATCTGACTGCATCCCCCTGGCGGGGGATCAACGTGGTCTCACCATAGCGGCTTTGTAGCCGTTGCTACAGCACGTCAGCCAAGATTCTTCATCTCAAGGCCGGGTCGTCACCACGGCAAAAAATGGATCGCCCTGCCCGCCGAGGAGGCCCTGCCAGCCCGAGGCCCTGGTCTGCTCGGCGATCAGCTCTGGCCTGGGCCAGCCCTGGGCCATGAGCACCTCGGCCACATAGGCCAGATGGTCGCGGTCGCTGCCATCGGCCCAGACCTGTGGCGCCTTGGTGAAGAACATGCGGTTGGAGAAGGCGACGATCAACAGACCTCCCGACCGGGTGATGCGCAGCAGCTCGGCCGCCACGGCCTCGGGGTATTGCAGGTACTGCCAGCCGGCGACGATCAACACCGCATCGACACTCGCGGTTTTGAGGGGGATCTGCTGATCCAGGTTGAGGTTTTGCAGCCAATGGCTGTCAAGGCGCTTGTTGGTCGCCAGTTCCTTCCCATTGAGGCCATGGCCGATCACACGCTCGTAGATGACGTCATCGGGCAGATGCGACACCCAGCTCGACATCAGATCGAGCACCACGGCCCGGGCGGGGATGCGCTCGCGGTACAGACGGGTGAGCCGCTCACGAAAGGCCTCGTCAACGTGCTGCACAAGCCGGGGCTCGGCATAGAACAGGCCATCGTCACTGGCGTCCCACTTGCGGCGCTGGGCCTCGCTGAGCACCTCGACAACCACGAGCCCGTCACAACAGGCCAAACCCTAACGATCGCCCGACCATCCCCCTTGCCAGATCGCTTTACACGCTGTTACAGTTTCAGTAACACTCCGTTACGAACCATGGCTGAATCTAACGCCCGCTTCGGCTTCGTTACCTTCGCTGAAACCTGGAACGGCCGCCTGGCGATGCTCGGTTTCGTGATCGGCCTGGGCACCGAGCTGCTCACCGGCCAGGGCATCCTCAGCCAGATCGGTCTGGGCTGAGCCGGATGTCGACCGACTACACAGCAGCGATCACGGGCCTCGTCGTCTTGATCGTCGTGTTGACCGCCATGGTGACTTTTTTGTTGAGTCGACCGAGCGACCTGCCCAAAAAGCCCTGACTCCCCTTCATTTTGAAATCCATGTCTGACTCCACGGCCAACAGCGACAAATGGTTCCAGGATCGGGCTGTCGAGCAGATCCACCGCGAACAGCTCGAACGTGTTGAACGCTTCAACGGTCGCGCCGCCATGCTCGGCATCGTGATCGGCGTGGTCACCGAGGGCCTCACCGGGGCGGGTATTGCCCATCAGATCGGGCTGGGCCCCTTGGTCGATGGCTACGCCGCTTGCCATACCCAGTTCCTTCCATTCTGCTTTTGACGATCTGCGTCTGACGGTCTGCTTCCCATTGACGGCCTCTGACAGTCATTTTCTGACAATCGATTTCTGAGCGTCAGACAGCGGCTCAGGGACGATCCGGATCAACCGGCAGTCCCTTGATGGCGAGGGCTGTCTGTCTGGCCAGCAACAGAGCGGGGTAGATCTGCTGGGCCCGCTCACGCTTGCGCAGCAGTCGTGATAGCAGCTGTAGCAAGAGGTCACCGGTTTGCATCCGGCTGCAAATCCAGGCCACGGCGTCGGAGCCATGCAACACCTGGTTGCCGACCAGGAGCATCGCCCCATCGGCAAGGTGAAAACCCTGTGCGGCCAACTGCTGCCTGAGATCATTGTCGCTACGCCCATCCCGGATCGTGAGGCCGGCAATACCGCTACGCAGTTCGCACAGCTCGGCAAAATGTCGGCAAAAGGGACAGCCACCGTCAAACACCAGCACGGGATTATCCCCATCACCGTTGGAGATGGTTGCTGCCATCAGAGCGTGAAGGTGAACAGACAGGCAGCCTGGCGCAGCCTTGCAACCGCTGCCTGGGCTTTTGTGGTGCAGCGGTGGCAACAGCAGGTGCTGCAGCTGCCACGCACCAACAATGCAGGCCCCCCAGCAGGCCCCCCATCTTTTCCGATGGCCGGTGGTGGTGAAGGTGGTGAAGCCTGGGTGATGTGGTCCAGTTGAGCTGTGAGCTGCAACGATAAGCGTCAGCGATGGGCGCCGTCAGGCGCCGCGACCATCACCAGCGCGAACCGCCGCCACCGCCGCCGCCACCGCCACCACCGCCGCTGCGGGGCTCAGCTGCGTTGACACGAATGTTGCGGCCCATCCATTCGACGTTCTGAAGATCGTCAATGGCCTTGGTCTCGTCGCTGGCACTGGCCATCTCGACAAAGGCGAAGCCGCGCTTGCGGCCGGTTTCGCGGTCAAGGGGCAGGGTGCACTTGCGCACTTCGCCGTAGCCGGCGAAGAGCTGTTGAAGGTCCTCCACTTCGGCATCGAAGGAGAGGTTACCGACGTAAATGGTCATGAAATGGACTCGAGAAATATGAAACCGATTCGTCGAAAGCCCTGAAGAAAGTCGCTGGCCGTGAAGGAGAAATCCTTGGAACTCGCCTTGATGGGGAGAAACCCGCTGAAGAGTGATCGTTGAATCTCCTTCACCGTACACGGCAATGGCTCAGGCGGAACGCCGCCCCAGTGGTGACGGTTGATTCAGGGGTCGACAGGGCTGTGATGCATCCCCCAAGCCGCCAGCAGCCCACCTCCAAAGCCGCTCACATGGCCAATCCAGCTGACGCCAACCGGCGAAAAGATCGGCAGCAGGCTCGGCAGCACACCCCCATAGCTGATCAGACACAGCAGCGACAACAACAACGACAAAGGGCGACGCTCAAGCCAGCCGATGAGCAGCAGATACGCCAGCAATCCGTAGACCACACCCGAGAGACCATGGCTGGAGGTAGGCCAGAGCAACCACACCGGTATCGCCGTGGCGTAGACCCCCAGCCACACCGCCAGATAATCGCGGCGACCCTTGAGCAGCACCAGCCACGACAGCGGCACGAACACCAGGCTGTTGGCCAGCAGATGGCCAAACCCCCCATGGCTGAACGGTGCCGTCAGCACCCCCACAAACGAGCTCCCCGGGCCCATGGGCAGATTCCAGCGTCCGGCAAAGAACAACTGGTCGATCAGCTCCTGCCCCCAGGGGACCGCGAGGATCAGCAAGGGCAACACCAGATTGCCGCCCAGCTGGGCGAAGGAGCGATCGAGACGCTGGAACCACGACGCAGACACCGGTAGCCGCTGCAGATCAGCGTGCATGCTGCCGCGCCATCGGAGCGAGCCGTCGTTCCCGGCTAGCAACCTCAGTACGACAGGGATCTCTGCATCACCCGCGTGTCGCTGGCTGCCCTGCTGCTGTTCTGGAGCCTGGCGAGGCCAACACCGCATGGGACATCGTTCGACGATGGCGCCATGGGTGCCGCCGAGACACCACCCGCGGCCACCCCGGCGGCGCGGGGCACCGCTGCTGAACCGGTCGGTGTTGCTGCGCGCTTATCTGGTGCTGGGGCTCAGTGAGGCCGTGGTCTCCCTGGGGGCCTACCTGTTGCTGCTGGACCGCGGTGGTCGCCAGGCCTCGACCATGACCTTTGCCCTGATCGTGGCGGGGCAGATGGGAGCTCTGCTGGCCTGCCGCACTGCTGGTGCTGATCACACCCCTGGCCGCGGTCTTCAGCATGGAACCGTTGCCACGCCCATGGCTGGGCTGGCTACCGCTGGCGCCGCTGGCAGTGCTGCTGGCCGACACCCTGCACAAATGGAGCCAGCAGTGCTGGCGGCACCATCAAACCGGTTGGGCGACGCTCTCACCACCCAGCTCACGTTTGAGCAGGGCAAACAGATAATCAGGATCGCGATACTGGTTGGGCAGGCAGGTGTGGAGGGTCTCGAGGCGCTGCCAGCACACTGTGCGGCGCACCTTGTTGATCGATTTGCCTTCTCGGATCAACAGTCGCAGCGCTTTGCAATACAGGGAATAGTTGGCCTCGAGTTCACCGATGGTGAGAGCTGCTGCATCCGGACTCATCTGATCATTCCCGGCGCCTGTGACGCCCTACTGGCCTGGTTGGATTCAATCTGAGCTGAGACGCCTCGCCGGCGAGCCCCCCATAGGGGGACAATTAGGGGCCCTCAACCCCTTCATAATTTGACCATGCCGCAGCGCATGCCCTTGAGAACCGCCTGCAGGCGGTTGCTCACTTCAAGGGTGCGCAACAGGCGTTTGGTGTAGGTCTTGGCCGTTTCTTCACTCACGACGAGCTTCTGGGCGATCTCGCGATCGCTGAGGCCGCTGGCCAGCAGATCGAGCACCTCGTACTCGCGGGGGGTGAGCCGGGGGCAGCTCAGGTACGGCAGGGTGCAGGTGCGCAGCGAGGGGCTGCGGTACGAGTGGCCGCCCATCACCGCCATGACCGCCGCCTGCAGGGGCCGCTGATCTCCGCTGAAATCGGCCTCAGCCACCACCGCCTCGAGCCAGGGTGCCTCGCTGTACTCAGCCGGGATGAGATCACCCAGGGCCAGGACCACCACCTTGAGCTCGGCCTGCGACGCGCGCGCCTTGCGCGCCAGCTCAAAGCCGTTGCCCACCTCGAGAAAATCAGTGCAGATCAGCAGCTCATAGGGTTCGTTCCCCAGATAGCTAAGGCAGCTGGCCTCGTCGGTGACGGCGCAACCGATGCGACTGCGGTCCTGGAAGCTTTCGCAGACCGCACGCAGCAGAAAGCGCCCCTTCATGGCGATGGCCACCTTGCCCCGGACAGCCACCGACAACAACACCTGATCGAGGGTGGTGCCGTCGAGGCTCTCGAGAAATGGGGTGAGGTCCACGGGGGCGCTCCATGGCAGTCCGATGAACCTCCGGACGGCCAGAGCTGTCCGGTGCCAACCAACCTAGGACTGCGGCGGGCACCCCCTGGGTTCGGCAGATGGGAGGGTCAACAACAGGGATGGTCAGCAAATGCGCGGCAGCATGTCGCCACTCCAGGGCCCCAACACACGCAGGCTCCCACACAGGCCAAGGACACCAGCTCCCATCGTCCGCTGCCAGGCCCACCATCGAGCTTGAGGCCCAGACGGCGCTGCAGGCCCTCGGCAAGACGTTCAGCCCCCAGGACCCAACAGGCCGTACCCAGGCAGATCCCGCAGCGGTGTGGGGCCCCGGGCCGCAGCGCAAACAGGTGATAGAAGGTCGCCACCCCCTGCACGCGGCTGGCGGGCAACGCCAGGTCGTGACTCAGCTGAACCAGCTGGACCGAGCTGAGCCAACCCTGCCGCTGTTGCAAGCGGTGCAGCGCCTCGATCAGCCCATCGCCCGGAGCTTCGGCAGACACGGCAGCAGCGCAACAGAGGCCGGGTTCTGCCTAAGCGTCAGGCTGATGGATGAGCGGGTACCGCAGCAAATGGGCTCACCAACTGCCGCCACCCAGCATCTGGTCGTACCCCTCGTAAGGGTTGTATTCGGCCCATCCGGGGCTGGCCTGGACAAACAGGCCATAACGGGCAGCCTCGTCGTCATCGAGGGTGTTGCCGGTAGGCCGGGTGTCGCAGCTGACCGCGCCATCGGGGCCCGTGCTGCAGTTCTCAAACACCACACCTGACCGGGCCGGCAGGGCGACCATCAGGACAGCCGCCGTGAACGCTGCCAGCCCGATGGGATGATGGATCGAGAGGCTTGGCATCAACCGATGTACACCGATTGGACTGCCGTGATTCTGCTGCTGCTGACCGCAGCACCCCTGGCAGCGGTGGTGGCCACCACTGCTTTCTTCATCTGGCGGCAGAAATCCCGGCGCTCCTGAGCTCACGCGTGTGCACGGTGGTCTCACTGGTCAAGACAGCAGCCGACCCTGGCAGAACAATCTGGGTTGGCAGAACAGCCTGGGTTGGCAGAACAGCCTGGGTTGGCAGAACAGCCTGGGTTGGCAGAACAGCCGCCGTTCGAGCTCCTGCAAGAGCCGGCAGGCTGCCCTGGCCCAGACAATCAAGACAGGTGCGAAAACTCTGATCTCCCAACCGCAGGGTGCCGCTGCCACCACAGGTCGTACAGACCAGCCGATGCTCGGGGGAGCTTCGCTGCGGGGCATGGGTCATGGCAGAACAGTCACAATATTGATGGCAACCACTCTGGGGTGTTCTGAGCCCGTTGATCCCGAAGCTTTTGTTAAGCCTTGGGCCAGCGCCCCCGCAGATGCTGCAACAGTTCTGGAGCCGTGAGGCGGGAACCGGGCGGTACCAGATCAAGACTGGCTGCCAGTTCGCCGACCACGGCCGCAGCGTTGAGCCCGCGCTGGCGCAACACCGCCAGCCCCTCGGAGCCGTCGCGCTTGCTAAGGCGCTGGCCCCCGGCATCGCAGAGCAGCGGCACATGGCCATAGCGAGGCGGGTCGCAGCCGAGCTGCTGCATCACCGCCACCTGGGCTCCGGTCGAGCTCCACAGATCGGCCCCGCGCACCACATCACTGATGCCCAGATCGAGTTCATCGAAGGCCGTAGCCAGGTGATAGGCAATGAAACCATCGGCGCGGCGCAACACCACATCGCCGACGGCCATGGATCCATCGAGCCGGCCGGCGGCGCCGAACCGCTCTGGCCAGGTGAGCGGGCCCCCAGGGAGACGCATGCGCCAGCTTGGCAGGCGGCCCTGACACGGTCCCCACGCCGGGGTGAGCCCGCGGCAGAAGCCCGGATAGACGCTCAGGGCGCCGTGGGGGGCCGAGACATCGGCCAGCAAACGCCGCGAGCAACGGCACGCATAGAGAACCCCGGAGCGACGCAGGGCCGACAGCACGCTGCTGTAGAGGCCGCGGCGCTGGCTCTGGCGCAGCACCGGACCATCCCAGCTGAGGCCGAGCCAGCGCAGATCGTCCAGGATCCGCTGCTCGGCGCCAGCTACAACGCGGGGGGTGTCGAGATCATCGAGACGCAGCAGCCAGGTGCCACCGGCCAGCCGCGCATCGAGCCAGCTCAGCAACGCCGTGCGCAGGTTGCCCCGGTGCAGGGCACCGCTGGGTGACGGGGCATAACGACCGCGATAGCCCCGGCAGCGCAGCGCCAAACCCCGCGCCAAGCGCGCCTGCAGGTGGCATGGCAGATCACCCAGCAAGGCCAGATCGCCCACAACAGCCGTTACAGAAAAGGCGGCCCGCAGGCCGCCCCTCAACATGGCGTTGCCGCTGGACCGGTGGGTCCTGGGCGATCAGCCCTGGACGCGGTCCTTGAACATCTTGCCGGCGGTGAAGGCGGGCACCCGCTTGGCGGGGATCTTGATCTTCTGGCCGGTCTTGGGGTTCAGGCCCTGACGGGCAGAACGCTCACGGGGTTCGAAGGAACCGAAGCCGAGGATCGACACTTTCTTGCCCTCAACCACCGAATCGATGATGGTTTCGATGGCGGCGTCGACAACGGCAGAGACATCGGTTTTGGTCAGCTCGGTACGAGCGGCAACCAGATTGACGAGATCAGCTTTGTTCATGATGAAGGAGTGTCCTCAATGGATCTGGGGTGATGGGGCCGGCCGGCAGAACCGTGACGCGAAGCCGTTGGGCTCTGCAGGAGGCGAATCGGTGATCCCCGATCGCCAGAGGAATTCGGCGCGCCAATGGTATGGAGCCTCGGTGGGGTGCGCAACACAAAAAGGTCTCAGCGCAACGGTTTTCGCCGTTTGTTGCGGAAGCCGCATCAACGTCGCATCGACCGTCGGATCAGAGGATTTCAGCAGAACCCTTGGGCCGCAGCGGTTCTGAGCCAATCGGCCCGGGTCTCGACGAGAGCCCCACCGCGCAGGGCCCCCAGGCCCGCCCCAGTGGCGATCCAGCTGGGGGATGCCGGCGGCAACCAGTCCAGCAACCGCTGGAGGCTGGCCAACTGCCGTGGCCAGTGAAAGGTGGCCGGCGTGCGCAAGGGGGCCAGGGCACCCGGCGCCACCGGCACCAGCAACCGACCACAGAACAGGCCATCGAGACCAGGGCGTCGCACATGCAGCACGCAGGCTCCCGGTGTGGGCCCCGGGGTCCACAGCAAGCGCAACCCCGGCAGCAGCGTCACCGTGTCACCAAACGGCTGCAACCGCTCGACGCCCGGCAACAGGTAGGCCTCCTGCTCCTGCACCACGACCGGCCAGCCCAGCAGGCGCTGCCAGCGGCGCAGCTCACCCGGCGTGTCGCCGTGCCCGTGGCGACCGGTGAGCACCAGGTAGCCACCGGCCTCGCGACGCTGGCTAAGCCAGGCCAGGTTGGTGTCGCTGGGGCTGGGGCAATCGATCAGCAGGGCGGGCTGGCCCGGCTGTGCATCGGCATCGACAAACCAACTGCTGCCGCCGCGCGCCGCCAGCAGGTGCACCCCTGCGGCCACCGGCCGGGGCGCACGGCCAGCGGCCGCTGGCGACTCACCGGGGGCAGACGACTGGGTCAGAAAAGCCACGCGAGAATCTCTCGAGCCTGCCATCCCCCGTAACTTGTGGGAACTGCAAAGGTCTCTCCTGTTGCCCGAGGCACCACCGCAACTGGCAGGCAGCGTGGCTGGCACCGGCATCAGGGTGAGCCTCGGTCGGCCCTGGCCGCTGGGGGCCAGCCCCTGCGGTGATGGGGCGGTCAACTTTGTGGTGGTAGCGCCCGACGCTACCCGCATCGAGTTGGTCTTGTTTGAGCACGGCGAGGCCCGCGAGCCGTTGGCCACCGTGGACCTCAACCAGGAGTTCCGCTCGGGCGATCACTGGCATGTGCAGGTCCAGGGTGACGGCATCGGTCTCGGCACCTGCTACGGCTACCGGGTCTATGGACCGCTGCAGCCCGGCGGGCACGGCTTCAACCCGTCGAAGCTGCTGCTCGATCCCTGCGCCCGCGCTATCGCCGGCTGGCATGGCTACCAACGCAGCCTGGCGGTGGGGGCCATGCCCAACACCGCCAGCGCCCTCAAAGGGATGGTGACCGAGCGCGACCGCTTTGACTTTGACGCCGCACCCCGGCCCCGCCACAGCTGGCAGCGCACCGTGATCTATGAGCTGCACGTCGGCGGCTTCACCCGCGGGCAGGGCTCGCCGGTGCCGGCGGAGCGGCAGGGCACCCTGCTGGGCCTGATCGACACGATTCCGGCTCTGCAGGACCTGGGCATCACCACGATCGAACTGCTGCCGGTGATGGCCTTTGACCCGCAGGATGCGCCCGCCGGCCGACACAACCACTGGGGCTACAGCCCCCTGAGCTGGATGGCGCCCCACCCCGACTATCTGATGGGCACCGATCCGCTGCAGGCGCGGGCCCAGGTGCGCGAGCTGGTCAGCGCCGCCCACCAGGCGGGCATCGAGGTGCTGCTCGATGTCGTCTACAACCACACCAGCGAGGGCAACCAGGCGGGTCCCACCCTGAGCTGGCGCGGTCTGGCCGACAAGCTCTACTACCAGCAGAACAGCCGCGGCGATTACCTCGATGTGAGCGGCTGCGGCAACACCATTGCCGCCAACAGGCCCCTGGTGCGACGTCTGATTCTCGAATCGTTGCGCTGCTGGGCCGTCGAACTGGGCATCGACGGGTTCCGCTTTGACCTGGGCATCGCCCTCAGCCGCGGCGACGACCTGGCGCCCCTCGACAACCCGCCGCTGTTCGAGGAAATGGAAGCCGACCCCGATCTGGCCGATCTCAAGCTGGTCAGCGAACCGTGGGACTGCGGTGGGCTGTACCGGCTGGCCGACTTTCCGGCACGACGCATCGCCCCCTGGAACGGCCGCTGGCGCGATGACGTGCGGCGCTTCTGGAAAGGCGACGAGCGCAGCTGCTGGGCCCTGGGCCAGCGCCTCGCCGGCAGCCCTGATCTGTTTCAAAACCGCCCCACCAATACCGGCGCCTGCATCACCTTTCTGACCGCCCA
>Ga0172367_10004203_pt1 | contig 18091 bp, 24 predicted proteins | sample Lak10m_FD_114542 | JGI IMG/M metagenome (GOLD analysis project Ga0172367, IMG submission 114542) | Freshwater microbial communities from Kabuno Bay, South-Kivu, Congo - kab_022012_10m | ecosystem: Environmental > Aquatic > Freshwater > Lake | place: Democratic Republic of the Congo: South-Kivu...
CCAAAATTTAAGTCCCCCACCAGAGAACGATACACTAGCACATTCCATGATTAGTAAATGTAAATAAGTTTAACTGGACCACCTACTGCGGTGATTGTAATTGTTTGGGTGTTGGTATTAGAAAAAGACACATTACCATTAGTTTCAAAGGTATTTGTAGTTACACCGTTTGAAATCTGAATAGTTCCACCTACTCCTAGTTCCCAAGCAAAGCTATGTACTGAGTTAGGAACAAAAGTTTGTACACCAGCAGCAGCTAGTGATACACTACTTATTTCATTATAAGTACTACTTACTCCTAGACTAGCAGATATAGCATCTACTCCTCCATTAATACAACATAGTTGTTCGTAGATAGCTCTGAGTTTTTTATTTGACTCATTTATCCCATCTGTGGGATTGCTCATTTTATTGTTTTGCATTTTATTTAATTATCGTTAACTTTAACCGCTACCGCTGTAGCCAAATTTACTAAATTCCTGATGCAGACAAACTGCACCCCAATACACAAAAGTATAACTTATGGAAAAAAAGTCAAGAGGTAATTTAAAGAAAAATAATAGAAAAACAAAAAGAGCCCCACAAAGGAGACTCTTTTTACCTAATTAAAAATCTATAAGATATAGAAGTTTTCTTGTTAACTACTTGACTTATCAAATACTAGAAGGACCACCTGTAACTTCTAAAAACCTTTTTATATCATTAGGTTCACTTAAAAGTACTACGATTGGTTCACTTGTAATCTCAAACTTAGTAATCTTTACTGGTTCTTTTACCTTAGTCTGAGGGTTAATCTTATACTGATAATCTGTAGGGTTTAACTTATCTGCATTTCTGTTTAGCACTACTGCCAAACCGTTCTTTTCAGGATAAGTCATAATGACAGTATTTAAGTTAAAGGAGTATCCTTTCTTAATTACTAGTTCCATTTCATCTTCGTGAGATGTCTTTTCTTTTTCTGTGTAGTAAAATAGTTGATTCATGTTTCTTTGATTTTATACTCTCTTGCAAAGTTATTTCTTTCTTTCTATATTTGAAACAAATTTATAAACATACTTATGACTAATCCTCAAGTTAATCCGCAGATTACTGACTCAGTAACTCAAAATCCCCAAAACAATCAGAGCAATGAAACTCCTTTAACTGTTTACTGGTCTCCTGAAGAAAAGATTACTATTAGTGGTATTGAGCTTGCTGCTCTTGTACAACTAGTTGACCTTCAGACTACTTCAATTCAACAAGTTCCTCTTATTACTTTGTTTGAGTTGTTTGCACAAGCAACCAAAGCTAAGAATGACATTATGGAACGTCTTGGTGCTGAAGGTAAATTAAGTGCTTCACCTGTTCAAACTTCTAACGAAGTTGAACTTAGTGCAGTCCCAAGTAACGAAAGTCTTGGTGACACTTCTGAAGCCACAGTCTAAGTACAGTAATTAGTTTAATAAAGTTAATCTTACTCTAAAAGTAATCTACTTTATTAAAAAAAGGGAAGCTATAATGCTTCCCTTTCTATTTTTAAAGATTTATTAAACCTGTATATTTCTCTAGACATATCTATCTTTACTGGCGCAAGTGTATCTATGTATCCTCCTGCTTTGTAAAACTCATCGCTTAGGTCGTCAAACCTTCCATGTTTAAAGCTGAATAAGTCTTGATAATAGATTGGATGAACTGAAAATACATACATTCTATATTCAGGTCTGCGTAATTCCTTAGGAAATCCTTCAGGTATTATGTCATAGTAATCGTAAAATGAGTTAAAGCTAACAATCTTTTGCTCAAACTTGTCAAATCCAGGCATACCAGTACCGCCAAATAAGAATAGTAAACAGTTCTTATATCGTTTGGTATGTCCGTAATCATCCATGTATACATTCATCAACCCATACTTACTTAATACGTTTATCGCATCTCTGTTAAAGATAAGTGGTGTTAAGTATTTAGCAGTATGGTTCAGCTGATTCACTAGCACAAATTTATCGTTTATCATAAATTATACAAGTTGATTTATTAACTTAACTTAATAACACGAAGTCCATTGTTTAGGTAATCTTCCATTGGATAGTCCCACAAGTCGTTCTCAGTGTGCCATTTGTATCTTTCTATGGCTTGTTCAAATCCTTCGTATTGTCTGCCATCTACTTTTCCACCTATGGTTCCTATTTCTTTTACTTCGGGAGATACCTCAAACATAACTGGTGTTTTAGAATAACTTTGATTAACTACTATGAATCTAAAGTCCATAACCTTGTACTTAGTTGCGTTAAGTTTTTCAAGTATTCCTCCCGTCTTAATACCGTAATGGTAAAATGCAGCTTGAATATCATATCTAAACTTCCAAAAGATAGTCATCCAAGAACCTATTGACATTGAGCTTGTCTTAATATCTATAGGATAAACTCTCTTTTTTTCGTGGTCTATGGCTATCAAGTCAACTAACCCTTTACACTTTTGTCCTTTGTATTCAAAGTCTAGTGCAACTTGTTTATGAACTTCTAGTGTGTCTGTTCCATTTATCCATTTGCTTGTCCATTCATTTGTTCTTAAGGAGTCTACTATTCTTTCTATCTTTTCTTTCTGCTCGCTGGTAATTATTGTTTTACCTTCTGCTTCAACTAAAGACTCATAATAATACCTGCCTCCTTCTTTCTCAAATCTTTCTCTAACTACGTAAAGACTGTCTCTCTTAAAGCCAGCTGCATCATAAGCAATCTGTTCTGCATCCATCTTATCTTTATTGATGTATAGTTGCCAAACAAAATCTCCCATCTGTCCAGTTGGTCTTTTTATGTCAGTAACATAAAAGTTCTCGTAAAAAGCATCTTCTTTTTGGGTGAGGATAATATCTACCGCATCTCCAATAACAGTTGCTTCTTTTGGTTCTTCTAGTTCTGCATCGTTCTGTGCGTTAAGAAATATGTGAGGGTGAATCAGTATTTTCTTCAGCTTACTTTGGCTGACCGCATCACTTGATAAGTAATCTTCATCTAATATCATTTGTTTTTTATTTTGTTCTTTTAATACTTATCTTGAGTAATACTAAGTAACCAATCAAATCGGTTATAGTATCCTCCGTATCGTTCTCTTGTAAGTTCTTGAGTCTATTTAGTTTGTCGTCTATCCGAACTTTTATCTGTTCGGTACTATCTGACTTACTAAATATTCTAATAGGACTTAATGCTGAGTCTCCGTACCTACGATTCTTCTCTAGTAGCAAGTCACAAACTGAGTTGCATGTTGCTACAATTTCTTCTTGGGTATTTGTCATAGTGCTGGTGGAATATGCAAATTTAACATATCATTCCCAAAGTTAATAACATCAGAGATGAATTTACTCACCTCATGTTTAGTTGCTTTTGAGATAGACATCGGCATCCTAAAAAACTCTCCATTAAGTTCAACCTCTTCATAAAAGAATTTATCCTTTAAGAACATCATTACTTCTGCCTTAGTGTAGGATTCTCCCTGAAGTTCTTCAAGTCCTGTTTTTACAATAGGAAGTATTACACCGTAGAAATATCTTAGTTGAGGATTAGTTTTCTTGTTTCCTACTTTAGTAATTGATAGTTCTATGTCTACTTCAGGCTCTGAGCCCATTACTTCATGCAGCAATCTCTGCAGCATTTCTTCGTTTGTTATAAAGTGACGTTTGCCATCAATCTTCAATACAAGTTTTCCTGGAATATATACTCTGTTAATCATATCATTATTAGTCTAAATGAGAAAAGAAAAAGGAGGTTACAAATTGTAACCACCTTTAACTAAAAAGTTGCACTTTAGTACAACCTCAGAGCACCTTATTTAAGTTTACCTCCACATGAGTACTTAACTCAATTCCTTCAAAAGTCTTATTGAGCATTTTGTCTATTACATTTTTGGGGTTATGATAAACCTTTTCTTGTACATTGTAATTACCATGAGGATACCATACTGTATACACTTTTACTTCTTTTCTAATTAGTCTGTTGCCTTCCATAGCAACTGTTTCTCCTAGTATTGTTATTTTCATTTTTATTTCTTCCAATATGTTTCTATACATGGCTCTGCTTTCAAAGGAACTCTCTTGCAGAACTTACTACCTGCGTTTACCATTGCTTTACTTAGTTCATTAGATACTTCTTCAGCTAAGTTTTTAGGACACTCTACAAGATTCTCGTCATGAATAGTATTCACAAACTTTACTGTAAATATTTTCTTATATGGTATCAAATAGTTTTCCCAAAAATAAATACAAGATAGCTTTGTAATCTCTGCACTTTCTCCTTGTATAGGATAGTTAAGTGACATTCTTTCTATCTCACCTTTCTTTATCGAGATATATTGCCATTGCTTTTTCATCTTACTATATGTAGGTGTCAATGCTTCCTTGTGTTTTCTATACAAATTCCACCATTCTTTATCTATCTCTGCTGACCTCTCTTTAAAGTCTTCAAATCCTTCTATGTAGCATTTCTTTCCTGTAACAGGTGATATTAGTACATAGCCATTATCAATTCCAAACTTTTTAACTACGTCAAAATATGACTTGAGTCCTGGAAAAGCTTCAAAGTATGCATTATAGATATCGTTACCTTCTTTTAAGCTAATTCCTAAGTTCTCTGAGATAGTAATTCCTTCTCCGCCATAGTTAATAGCAAAACCTGCTGACTTTGCAGCTTGACGTTTGTCTTTGTGTTTGTCTTTAATCTCGTCTAAAGTAAGTCCGTCTAGCTCAGGATACATCTTAGATGCCACAAATGAATGCATATCACCCAATCCCTTGTCATAAAACTCAAGTAGATTTGGGTCCAAACATTTATTAACTAGCACAATCTGTTCTTGACCTGAGTAGTCACAACCAATAAGTACGTTTCCCTCTTCTGCTGTAAAACAACTACGAGTCTCTACATCGCTTGGTATGTTTTGGAAGTTTGGATACGACTCTTTAGTAGCTTTATTCTTACCACCGCTAGATAGTCTACCGGTATTCATTAGCTGTTTGTATTGAGTGTGAATTCTTCCACTTACAGGATTAATCATACTAAACCAGTTCTCACCATAAGTTCCAATGTCTTTCATACATTCCTTAAACTTTATATAAGTTTCTATAATTGGAAACTTATCTTTAAACTTAATTAGATGAGAACTCTCCGTAGTGTGTTTTACTTCTCCTTTATCTATGATTTCCGTTGGTATTCCTATCTTACTAAAGAGTTTTAATACTTGTGCTGCACTATTCCAGTTTATCTTACTCTTTGGTTTGTGTTTACCAGCAAACATATCTGTTTGCTGATTTAGAAACTCGATAAGTTCATTATTAACTAAGTAATTAGTTAGTTCTTCTGTTAAACGGTCAACCTCGTTAAGATTCTTGTCGAGTCTTTCTTGCCACCTACTTACGTTAAGTTTAAGTCCACAATACTCTATATAGGCTAACACAAGAACAAACCTATTATCTAGTTCAATAGACATCTTACATTCTTTCTCCACTATGAGTTTCTCTTGTAACTCTTTTATCTCATGTAGGTATGCTACGTCTGTTGCACTATACACTACAAATGATTGTGTAAATCTTCCTGTAATATTCTGTCTTTCTGTCTTGTCTAATACTACTCCCATATATCTTTCAGTACAATCTGCCAAAGATGCTCTATGGGAATCTATTCCTAAATACAGAGTTCTTTCTGCTAGGAATGTGTCAAATACCTTAGTAGGAACAATACGATTGTTATATAAAAATCTTAAGTCAAACTTTAAGTTGTGACCTATTAGAGTTTTGCTCTCCAGTATACTTTTGAATGACTGTATATCTATACTAGTAACGTCAACAACAAACTGATGTTTAGCGTTTCCAAGCTGAATACAAATAATCTTATCAGTATATGGGTCAAAACCCATAGTTTCTATATCGAATCCAATCTCATCTAGCGATTCCAATGCAGTAAGACATGTGTCCAAACTGCAAAATGCCAAACGATTATACTTGTCGCTACTTAGTTCTTTACGTAAATCTCCGTTGTTGGTTACTAAGTATATCATGTCCAAATGTTTTTATCTTTTCTTAATTGTTCTACGGCTGCTTCGTACTTATCATTTAATTCCATAAGTTCTTGTGCAACTATTTTAGTTTGTTCTCTTGATTTGCGAACCATCATTTCAGCGGTTCCTATTCCATGTTCTTTATCTAGATTTACTCCGAATATATACTGATTACCACTTAGTCCTATGTTACAAGCGTAACACTGAGGTTTACAATTTAACTCGTGAAATCTAGTTGTCATGAATCTACGAGACTGAAAGTGTCCACATTGAATCTCTCTCCAATACAAAACCTTGTCACAAGTAAAGCATTTACATTCTCCACTAGGTTTAGTTCCTTTAAGTCTAACATAAACACTAAATATCCTATCAAGTTTCTTAGTTAGGAAACTTATTGATTCACTCTTCTTCTTTCGTGCTTTCTCTTTCTTCTCACGTAGCTTGGTTTCTTTGTCTTTCTTGACGCATACTGCACACATCTTACGTGACTTGTTAGCGTATGGTCTTGTCTTATTACACACACTACATACTGTAGGTAAACTTTCCTTTACCTTTGATTGTGGTTCTCCTTTAACAGGAGTCTTTTTAATGGTTGGTTTTCTTCTTAACATACCTAATAAATTAAATGAGAAAAGAAAAAAAAGCGTAGCTAACTTTGTTGTTAGCTACGTTCTTAGTCTATCTTCAAAGGTATAAATCAGCTACTATATTATAGCACCTGGTTATCCACAAGTACTGGCATAGTGTCGTTGACAATCAGCTCAGGTACAAAATCAATAATGATATTCTCATAAGCTCTGCGGTTAATCTGACCGGCAACACCAAACATGATTGACTTTCTTTTGCTGTCAATGTCATCGTAATTAATCATGTGATTAGTATAACGAGTAACACCATTGAATAATGCCCAAGCAGTCTCACCATGAATACCATATTCAGTATCTATTGCTTGTTTCAAACTAACTATCTTGTTAGTTGTAATACTTGAGGACGGTGAACCGCCTAGTATTCCTGCTAAGAACTCGTCAGTAATCGTACTTGGTACACTTGTGTTGCTTAAGGTAATTAGATTGTCTACCATCTTAAGCTCAACTTCTAGTGACATCTTAAGTGTATTGATAATTCCTTCTAGCTTTGCTTTGTGGCGAGTTGTGTGTTTAACTGTGTCACACTGACCCAATGCTTTAAAGAATGTATTTTGGCAAACAATTACTACGTTAGTTGCACCAAAACCAATCTTACTTAAGCCATCATGAGCAGTAAGACCTGTCAAATATCTCATAGTACCTGAGTTACCTATCTGTACATTAGGTAATTGAAACTGATAAAATACTCTTTTGCCACCAGATAGATGACCGCCACGAGTTGCTGAGATATTAACTGTATCAGCAGCTTCCATCATCATAGATGCAATCTCATGATTCTGTGTGATTGTGTATTGTTTACCTACAATACCCAAACAATCATTGTTGTCATCTCTAAAGATACCAAATCCAGGGGTTTCTTCTCCGTTAGGACCTACTAAAGGTCTCTTGCTGACAGTCCAATCCGTCTTGGATGATGTCAATAAATCATTAAGTTCCATTTTTTAATTAGTTTTTAGTTTTTTTTAATTAGTTAATTAGTTAATTAGTTAATTTTCTAAAGTTCGGCATCGAATGAACATTTACCGTTTTCAATAATACATTGTTCGATTTTCTTACCTAATCCGTAGTCAGCATATTCTTTAAGTTCGTCTATCTCAATGTTTGCTACTTTAAGCATCGCATCATTGTAACCCATGTTATCCTCAAAGAATTTGGTAATAGTTTCCATCTTGTCTCCAAGTGTATCTTCAATACGTTTAAGTTCTGCTTGTACTTCTTCTAGGTGTGTTTCGTCAAAATAATATTGAAGAAAGGCAGGTTCGTATTCTAAACCACCAAAACGTGATGCAGCGTCACTTGATTGTAGGGCAAACCAAAATTTGCCGTTAATGTCTCCTGAATAATATCGTCCCATAATTTAGTTAGTTATTGAGCTCTTTTAAGCCATTGTATTTCATATCCATTGTATTTCTTTAAATAATCGTTTATTTGTTTGAAGTGGTCACACTCCCATATTTTACCACTATAGCTTGCTGATACTGGATGTGATGCAGTAAGTATATGATTTGCACTCCCTACGTATTTAGCAAACTTTTGTGCATCTTTACCCCAAAAGCAAAAGAATACATTTTGTGTATGGTCATCTATCTGCTTAATTAACTCTACTGTAAACTCATGCCACAAGTCTATGTGACTTCCTGGTCTGTTTTCTTGAACTGTAAGTGCTGAGTTAATTAAGAATACACCTTGTTCTGCCCAACTTGTAAGATTCATATCTGAAGGAAATGTGAGGTCATCTTTATATAGACTCTCTTTAACTCCATTGTAGATTTGTCTTAGACTTGGTGGAACATACTCAGGAACGTCAGTTGCAAATGCTAATCCATTAGCTACTGGAATATCTCGAAGAGTGTTTGGGTACGGGTCCATCCCAACAATCACAGCCACTACTTTACTTAGTGGTGTGAGTCGGAATGCTCTGAATGTGTCTTCTTTCTTTGGATAGATTGTCTTTGTCTTTCTTTCTTGTGCTATGTGTTTTCCTAGCGTCATAAAAACAGGACTTTCTATCATTGGTTTTAATACTGAATACCAATCATTAGGTATGTCAATTAGTTTGGTTTTGGAATCTTGCATCACGTTCTTGTTTTAGATTTACTCTTTCAATTACTTTTTGTTTGTGGAGTACTACGTTTTGTTCTAAGTTCTCATAAGTTTCGTTAAACACATTGGGTATCATAGTTTTACCCTTATTGATTATGTTGTGGAATCTTATCTTGTACCTTACGTTTGTATCCATACAGTTTTCATTCTCTCGTACATTATGTATTACTGAACTATGGTCTCTGTCTACCATTCTACTTATGTAACAATAAGTGTATCTAAAGTAAATGTAGTAGATTGCATTAAGTTGCATACGAGCATCTACTATCTCACGTTTACGTGTGCGTGTAAATATATCATCAACATTAACATTATGTTCCTCAGCTACTATAATAGCAATCTTAAGCTCATCTGGTTTAAGATTAGCAAGTAACTCAGGAGAACTAGGTCCTAACTTAGGTAGTCTTTTAACTACTTGAATTTGTCTATCTAATAATCTCTTAACTAGTGGATTCTTGATAAACTTTTTGTAGATTTTATTACTAACATATTCATCTTCTGTCAGCTCGTTACAGGCGTAATCTATTGACGCCTTTACAATATCTCGTATAGAGTGCATAATTCTTTTAGTTTTTTTATTCCATTAAACTTTACTATGTCACTTGGGTCTTTACCCAAGTTTTTGTTGTGTACTATTCTTTCTATATGGTAGGTTTTAGATTGCTCTTCACTAAACCTAAGTCCTGCATCGTCATTGTCTAACCAAATGATTACTCTGTTGAATCTTTTCTTTAGTTCAATCATTGTGTCGTAATCTATTGGCGTACTTTCTGAACGAAAAGCAACTGCATTTATTCCCAAAGAATAGAATGACATTACATCTTTTAGGGCTTTGGTTATTATTAGTGTCTTGCCTTCTTGTGGGATTATACTTATACCCTCTACTACACTACTATTATAATTATTTCTAAACTTGTTTCTTTTGCTTTGTAATGGTCTATATAACTTAAATCTATCTCCTTCTACATACCGGTAACAAGGGTCTCTTTCTAAGTAGATGTATTTGAGGTTGTGGTTTATCCAAGCTTTCTCTACTTTTTCTACTTTAAATACTTTGAGAATTTTATCACTGATGTTAAACTGGGCAAAGAAATCTAAGTCAGACTTACTCATTGGCATATATGTGCAGGTTATTGGTGTAACACTGTTCTCTTCCTTAACTTTATATTTAGTTAAATAGGAGTAGTCCTTGTGTTCATAGGTTGCACCGTTACTAGTCATCTCATTATAAATGTCTCGCGCAAACATTTTCTTACCCCGCAAAAGAATCGCAAAGTCATACAAGTTATAACTATTTCTAGTAGCAAAGTCATGCATAACTAAATATCCTCGTTTATTATAGAAAAAATGACAAGTAGGATTTCTATCTTCCCTGAATATACTTCTGTATGACTTACCCATCTTAATAGTTTGTCCAAAGTAATATTCTATGATAGACTCCTGACTGAATCTTTCGAGTAATTCTTTCTCTTTGATTCTTCTACTTATTTGAGTTAAGTCCATTTTAACCTGCTATAAGTTCTGATAGACTATTTAATGCTAACTGGACTTCGTTTGCTGGTGAACTACCTTCTTCGATTTCATCTAAACAAAGTTGGTATATGTCCATTATATCATCTTCTAGTTCGGGACGATTTCTTATTGCCTCCAAACACTTCTCTAGTAAATATGATGTATTCATTCTTATTGTTTACTGTTTCGTGAACTGTCCAAAAATGTGAACATTTTTAATTAGGTTTTACCTACACTTAGTAGTGGAATAAATCCACTACCTCATGTAAGTATATTGGTTGATTAGAACAGGTCTTTGTCGTCAGATGCTGTAGCTGTACTAGAAGTTCCCCAATCAATAGCTGGCTCGCTTGAACTAGCAAATGTAGGTTCTTCACCGGGTACAAACTCTTGGAAGTTCAAACTACCTGCATAGTAATGCTTGTAACCATATTCTCCTGTAATCTTGTTACGGATATAATCAGTTACTTTGCCGTCTACTGGCAGGAATAAGCTGCTCCATACATCTTGGTATTGACCATCTTTTACGCCCATAAGAACTTTTACTCCACCATTCTTCTTGTTGAAGTGGTTGAAGAATTCTTGCAGTTCTCGAACATCACCTTTGATAATAGCTTTAAAATCCTCAAGCATAAATGGTTTCTTAGATACATCTACATTACCATAAGCTTTGAGTAGGTTGTAGATTTCTTCTTCACCTTTGTTAGCTTGCCGTGCGGTCTTAGGGTCAAGTTTAGTTGCTTCATGTAGTCTGCTGTTCTTTTCTACTAGGTCGTCAATACTATCAGCCCAAGTAGTTTTACTATAAGCATCAATGTACTGTTTGTTTCCTGATTTACTTACTCGGAACTCATTAGATACAAAGATGGATACTTTGCTTGTAAACTCAGTCTTTGTGTCATCCATGTTAGTAAACCAAAAGTCCAAACGAGTTGATTTCTCACGGTCAGGTCCTCCATCTATATCATAAACTGGTTCTTTAACCTTTTCCAGGTCAACTTTAAAAGTGTCAGCAATCCATTGTCTTGATGGATTAACAGCAACGATTTTTACAGGAGTAATACCTGTAAAGAGTTTCTTTGAAGACGTTGATTGTCTTGTTTCTAGATTTTCTAAATTCATGATTAATTACTTTAATTGTTTTTTTTATTTATTGTCTTTGTTTTTGTTTTTTTCTATTCGTACTCCCTGATAGTTGTCATAGATAGGTGTATAGTCTGACTCGTGAGCTGAATACAACTCTTGTGTCGCAGCATCATTGTCGGCTATATCTATTACTTCACAAGTATCTGTTAGTGTTTCCCATGGTAGGTCAGTTACTTCGCCACTTTCCACAAAACTGATTGCTGCATCTCTTGCACTTTCAATACTGTCTGCTTCTACGTCGAAGGTTGTTCTGCACCACACAGTGCACTTTTCGTCGTAAAAAAACTTAAATGTTTTTGTTTCTTTTGTCATCTTAATTATTTATTAGCTATAATATTCATCTAGTTTCTCAATAACTACTGTAAGGTCATTAGGTATTAGCTTATCCGGGAACATACCTGCAGGTGATTTTGCTGGATACTTTCTCCAAGTATTAGTTACAAAATTGTAAGTAGTATCTCCATGTTCATTCTCTTCTACATGAGTATAAAGTGCTATGCTGAATAATCCTTCTAACACAATTTGATTATCAATCATTTTACCAGCAGTTTTCATCTTGTAACTAACAATATTACCTTCATCTTCAATAGTATCAGGATGAGAAAAGTAAAAAATCTTGAGGTCGTCGCGTAGCTTTCTAGCCTCTGTGAGTAGAGTTACCATATCTTTTGCCATAACAGCAAACTTGACGTAACCTGTTTCAGTTGCTTTCTTAACTAGATTAAAACCCATAATGTAATTAGAGTCTTCTATAACTACATTCTTGATATGGGTACCTTTTTCACTGATGTTTTGTAGTGTCTTTAAGATACCTAAAGCGTCGTCTACTTCTTGGTAGTTCTTGCTTTCTAAGTTGTAGAGTTTGTTAGCTCCTTTGAATGGTAGTTCTTTACGTGCTACATTGATAATGAAAGTTTCTTTGTGGTCTAGATTCCTGATTGATGTTGACTTACCACTTCCGGTAGGTCCTACGATTGCAATTAATTTACTTGACATATATTTATTTTTTTGTTTTTTTTATTGTGGGTTATTTTCTTCTAAGTCAGTATCTGTTTCTTCGTCTAGTAGTTCAAACTCTTCTTTATATACACTATAGTCTACCTCAAAATCACTTTCAAGTGCCCAACCATAGAATAAACAAAAGTTACGAACCATTTTTGATATCTTGTCTGAGTCTATATAAGGTAATGATTGTACTGCTTGAAAAGCTACATCATTATTAGTTAGGTAATTGTATAACCAAACTTGAAACTCAATTTCATCTTCCATCTTCCAGGAGTAGTCATCTGCCCAATCCTCTTTTTCCAAATCTAACTTATCAAAGTCAGCTCCAACTCTGTTGCACATCTCCTTAAAGATGTACTCAAGTTCTGTTTCGTAATTATTATATTCTTTGTCTTTTGTCATTTGTTATTGTGGTTTATTACTTTGTGCAGTTAAGTCTTGTGAATACTTTTCATAATAGTTACCTGTTTGCATAACTTCAGCTTTGGGTAATTCAGCAAAGACACCAGTAGCTCCGTTAAAGTTAAGACCTAGACTTGTATTCTCTAGTCCATAGTGTCTGTCTTTAAGAAACTTAAGTGCTCTGTATCCTCTTCCTAATAAACTAATGTCGTACCCGTTATGGACTTCTATATCGTATCTTGATGGATTAAATAGACCCATTACAATCTCGTAGTCTTGGTGGATACCTTTATTGATATGCAGTTCTTCTAGTGACGGCTCAATCTTTTCTTCTATTAGCGAACCTCTACTTGTGTAAACTGCTTTCTCTGATGCTGGAGTTTGCTGATGAACTATTACATTTACCATTTGGTATCTCTTTGAAAACACTTCAAGGACATAATCCTTAACAAACATGTCTAGTGTTTGGTAAGATGATAATCTTGTACGAGTTTCTGAAGACACCTCATTAGAAAGTAAACTTATATGGTCTACAACACAAAACACCCATAAGTCTTTATTTTTATATTCATAACCTGATATTACTTTTTTACCATCAGGCAATGCCTTATAAGTATAATTACCTATTTCTGGATTGTCAAAGTACCCCTTAATAAATTTAAGGATACCTGTTGGGTTACGTATGTAATCAATTACTTCTACTTTATCCTGTAAGATTTGTATTGCTTTTTCTGCTTCCATTACTTTAGTTAGTAGTTCTTGACTTACTGTATACGAACCTATTGACTTTAATTGTGCAACACTAATGTTAATACGGTGTTTCTTGTATAGCCATGTGCAGATAAAAGATAACCAAAAGTCAGTAGAGTTTTCTTCAAGTGCAAAGTAGAATATTTTTACTTTTAGATTAGTGTTAAACGTCTGATTGATTACATTAGATACTGCCAACTGCTTTACAAACTTTGTTTTACCTACTCCCGATGACGCAGTGATTGCGGTAATAGAACTTTTAGTAAATCCACCATAGTGCTGTGCTAATCTTTCAAATGGTGGCAGTATACTAGTTATACCTCCGCTTTCTTTAATCTTCTTGTTTCTTTCTATAACATCTATTATATCTGTAAATTTCATAGCTAGTAGAGAAGAGAAAAAAAGTTCTTAGTTGTTGATTATAATACGTTATGGCTAGTATACTTTTTACCGCCTCCGTTACGTACTTCAGTACACCAAGTAGCTAAGCTACTTTTTGTAATACCTTCTACTCTTTTGCTTATGAAATAGCCACACTCTTGTATGAATCTAATTGCGTTATTTGATACAAGATTTCCAATGTATAAATCAACTGCTTTTAGGATTTCATCTTTTGTAAAGTCATAATCTTTTAGGAACTTACTCATTTTCTTTACGACATCTTTTTTGTCACCTGCTTTACCTGGTACTCCTATTTTAGTTTGACTAAACTTAAACATATAGTCATCTATCCAATCTATTGTAAAGTTATCTTCAGTTTTCTTTGACTTGCTTACTTGTTCAATAGTAGTAGATAAATTAAAATTTTCCGAAGTGGGAAGATTGTCTTCGTCTGATTTGATAACTAACTCACCTATGGAAGCCGAAAGCCCTAGTTTATCTAGAGCCTTCGGAGACCATGAATAGGTTTGTTTGTTTACAATCAGATAACCATCTTCTTTCCACTTGCTAAGTAGACCTTCTTTTTCTGCAAGGCTCCACAAGATTTCATAAAATGTTTTCTTCATGTTTTTGTTTTACTTTAAATTGTCTTCATCTAGAATCTTAGAGACAACATTCTCTTCTAAAGTAACTATTTCATCGTTCTTTAGCGTTAGAGTTGTTGGTTGTTCAATAAGATTTTCCTGAATTGGGGTATCAAATATAAGACTATTATCTTGACATTGCAAGTATTGTTGGTAACTTATACCAACTTTATTAACACCTTCCTCTAGTATATTGATTTCATCTCGCAGGCTTTTTTCTTCGTGTTCTCTCTTTAATGAAAAAAAGTCTGGATGTGACTCCAGACTTTCTCCATAAGCTTCAAACTCCTCAAACTCTTCAAACTCTTCAAACTTTTTGTTATCTTTACTCATGATGGTATATTAAATTTACTGTTACAATAAACACATTCAGTATCAAGCAATAAGCTATTCGTTATCTCAATCTGTTGTGTGTGACAGTTAGGACAATGACCTGATGCTAAATATGTATCTAGTTCATATTGGTCATCTGCATACAAAGTTTTAACTTCAGTACCGTTAGGAGTTACGTATTCTTGCTTGAGTGTATGTGCACGATTTACTTGACGTATATACATTGAGTGCATTTCTAGATACAAATCATCTAGTTCCAGATACTTTTTGTTTATGTAGATACTTCTGTCTATATACCCAACATCACAACCAAACTCATGTTCATCCATAACATATCTGTAAGGGTCATCATAAGTTCTTTCATCGTTTAAGTACCAATCATTTCCACTTTCATAAGCAAGCTGAAAAGCATCAATTAGATAATCGCTATTAGCTGCATTGCCTTCAGGTTTTGCATTTTCATTAGCGTATCTGTAGCTTGGAATGTCCCAGTCATAATCATCTATTTCTGAATAACTATAACCTCCATAACTTCCATATCTGCCATAACCTTTGTAATCCCCGTAACCTTCATAATTTCCATAAGAAAGATATGTAGATTTGTGTTCCCAAACTCTATCAACGCCTAACTTCATTATCTCATAACCAAAGTTTAGTGCATTAACCATGTGTGGAATACTAATTACTTCGTCAGAACTGTGCTCGTTAATATAACCACATGACACATTCATGCCAACACACTTTACATTATCAAACTGTTTAACAGCACCAACATCAGTACAGATACCCTTTGCTACTTTGTAATTATATTTCTTAAGTAAGTGAGATACACCATCTTCGAACTCTTCACCAAATACATCCACACCATTAGTATAGTTGATTAGGTCGTTTGAATATGACCTTCTATCTAACTGAACTAACATGCTACAATTTGTAAAGAAATCCCTATTAGCTTTACTGGTACCAATTATGCCTACTTCTTCGTCTTTAGGAAAGAATAGTTTAATGTTATCAAACTTATCAAACATAAGACAACAGAAAAGTACACCGACTTTATCGTCTGCACCCAAACCGCACTGCTTTGCTGTATCACAGTCAAAACCAAATACCCACGGATAATACTCCATTACTTTAAAGTCATTAACCTTCTTTTGGTTGATGTCTGTGTGAGCCATAGCACATGGATAAAACTCTGCATTACCTTTAGTTACATACAGATTACCATAAGAATCCAACTCAGTTACACCTCCTCGCGTTTCGAACCTCTCTTTTAGTTTCTCAATGAATGTGTCTTGCATGGAACTTTTAGAGTGAGTACGAAACTGAAGTAACCTGTAAAGTAAATCTTTTACTTCTTCAGTATAAGTTATCTGATGTTCCAATATTGGAATTGGATTGAGCTTTGGGACATGCTCCATAAGTGCATCAGGTTCTTCAGTCTCTTTAACTAGACTGATTTCTTTATCACCATTTAACCACTTTGGATTATCTATTTTAACTAGCTTATTATCTTTAGTCATCTTTTTGTTTTTTGTTTTACTTTTTATCATTATATTAAATTTAGGCTATCAAGATAATTATCGAGTTCAAGCTTATGAACTACAACCCCTTCGTTTGGATACTCTGCAAAGTCCTTATGAATGATTTTACCATAAACATCAATAATTGTATTATCGATTTGAACATAACAAATTCCCTTATTGTCAATCATTGCTTCTACATAATCTAAGAAATCATCATGACCTGGAATAATGTAATCTCCTTCATAAGTTTCAATAACCTCGTCACTCAATGCATATTCACCATTACTTAACTCAGTTGAATCTTCCTCAAGAATTAAGTTACCGTTATAGTCTTGTATTGCATCATGTTCGTATACATACAAATCTCCACCACGATATCTATTGCTTCTTACATTTACCGCATCTCTATCGCTTATAGTTCGGTCGTAATGGTCTGAATATACACTACAATCTCCACACAAAGTGTATCCGTCATAATAGTCATTTCTACTATCTATGTAATAAGCATTATCATTATCAACACTAGAACCGCAAGCTTCACACTCACAATAATCATCTTGATTATTTTGTGCTATATGTCCGCAAGTGTCTCTAATAGTAAAATAAGAACCATCAAATATGTCATAATTACATAATGTACTTCTCTCCTCATCTAAAAACATAAAAGTATCCATATATGGATACTTATCATATACAAAATGACTAGATTTTTTCACTATCTTAAACCTATTATTCGTAGAATAACATGTTGAAATGTCTTTACTTAGAAAATAAGCTCTTAGTCTGTCCATTTCCAAGTCATTTATGGCATAGATTCTATCATGATAAAGTTCATCATTTATCTTCCACATAAGTGCACGAGCTTTGACTTTAATGTCGTCGTTAACTAAAACTACCAAACTGCATATATCAGGGTTTTTAGTATAGATATCAAAATAATTTTGACATCTAGCATATCGCATACAAGATGAACCTAGTTGACCTGTTAGAGCAGCATAGTTATCTTCAAGATAAAAATGTTTGATAGCTCCTCCGTTAATAATAAGTACGTTATCAAAAACATTACGACTACAAATAGCTGTTCTTAACTTGCTACTAAAACTCTCTATTATACCATCTGTAAACAAAGAATTAAGACTATCATTATTGTCAAGTCTTTCTTCAACTACTTCTTCAAGCATGTGATTAGGAGCTCTGTATCTTTCTGGTTCAAGTAACAAAGAATTAACTATTAGGGATTTAAAGTAGCTACGATAATTTGCAGGAAACTCAGTATCTTTAGTTTTAATACTAGTTAGAACCTTACGAATTACCTTTCCGATACTTGCATGATATCTTTGTACTGGCTCATAAACATCTCCTCCTCTTTCTGTGATTCTTTTGTGTCTTTCGTAATCTAGATAAGAAAGTTTAGTCATGTCATCGTTACTAATACCCAAAAAGTTACCTAACATATCCTCTTTTAGCATACACTGTGTACCATTCCTAAGATTAGTTAACAAATAAGCAATAGAGCTTTCATTTTGTAAACTTACAATTATTGTTTTCAACTCATCTGACATCTGAAACGAAAAGTTTAAAGCAACAGCCGGTTTTGGTTGCTCTTTAATCTCTTCAATCTCTTCAA